>Ga0194126_10000147_pt1 | contig 111055 bp, 91 predicted proteins | sample TA2KigC150mmetaG_FD_148641 | JGI IMG/M metagenome (GOLD analysis project Ga0194126, IMG submission 148641) | Freshwater microbial communities from Lake Tanganyika, Tanzania - TA2015035 Kigoma Deep Cast 150m | ecosystem: Environmental > Aquatic > Freshwater > Lake | place: Tanzania: Lake... | reverse complement strand
GAGCCGGTCGCGCCGCGCGAGAACTTCCTCGAGCTCCCATCGGAACGCTTCCTTCTCTCCTTCGATCTCCGCCACGCCCGAGTGCGTGCGGAGCTTCTCGATTTCCTTCCCCAGCGCGGCGGAGGCCGCATCGACCGCGCGGAGGCGATCTTCGATCTCCTCCCTCCGCCGATCGAGGCGCACCTTCTCCTCGTCGGTGAGAGGCGCCTCTCCGCCGCTCGAGACGAGTCCCGCGATCTCCGCGGCGAGCGAATCGATCGACTCCCCCCGCTTTTCGACTTCCTCCTCGACGTGCCGTCTCTCGACCGCCGCGCTCCGCAGCGCCTCCCTCCTCTTCTCGAGGAGGGCGATGCAGGCGGCAAGATCCCCCGCGCCGAGAGCGAGCAGTCTCGTCTCCGCGGACTCCTTCTCCCCGCGCGCCCGCTCCCGCTCTTCCTCGATCCGCTTCACGCGGGCGTCAAGCTCCGGGATCCGCCTCGCCGCTTCCTCGTGCTCCCGCTCCGCACCCCTCGCCTCCTCGAGCGCGCGGCGGAGGCGGCGCGCCGCCTCTTCCGCGTCGGCGACATCGATCGAAAGCTCCCCGCAGAGGGCGAGCATCTCCGACTCCCGCGCCCGGATCCGCCCCTCGGTCGCCGCGATCCGCCGGCAAGTCTCCTCCTTCTCCTCCAAGGCGCGGGCGAGATTAACGAGATCCTCGGCGAGCGCCTCGTCCGGCTCCACGACGCGCGTGGGGAGGATCCCCGCGGCGCGCAGCGTTTCGCGGACCGAAGCAAGGCGCGCCTCCTCTTCGCGCCTCGCCTTCTCGAGCGCTTCCTCCCTCCGCTCGGCGTCCAAGACCGCGCTCGCGTGCCGGCGCCGCGCGCCGAGGACCCACCCCCCGAAGAGGAAGACGACGAGAAGAGAGGCGGCCCCCGCGCCGAGAAGGAGGAGCCTCGCCCCCCCCTCCGGTGCCAGGAAGGACGCGGCGATGAGCGCGAGCCCTCCCGCCCCCGAGAGGAAGAGAGGGAGAAGCGAGGGAGGAGAAGGGAGGGCGCCGGCCGCCTCGCGCGCCGCCTCGAACGACGCCCTCGCTCCGCGTGCGTTCCGAAAGGCGTGGATGAGCCCCCTCGCCTCCTGCGCGGGGAAGGACGAAAGGCCGACCGCCGTATCCGGTCTCTCGAAGAGGGCGCGCCCCTTCTCTCGGATCGCCGCCTTCTTGCTTTCGTACCCGCTTCGAAGGTCTTCGAGGTCGGCCCGCTCCTTCCCGAGAACCGCCGCCTGATCGGTCGAGAGCTCGACCGCGTCCGCGAGGTCGAGCACGCTCCGAAGCTCGGGGGTGAGACGGTCCCTTCGTTCGACCGCCCGTCCCCTCTCCGCCCGCTCTTCCTCGAGACGCCGGGAGAGGGATTCGATCCGATCGTCGACCGCGCGGAAGAAGTTCTCGATCTCCTCGGGGAACCCGGTGATCTCCGCGGCGTCCCCGGCGATCCTCTCGTTTTCCTCGATCCGATCGAACCTCTTTCGCATCGGGAGGAGCCTCTCGGTCCGCCGAATCGCGACGAGCGTCCCCGTCTTCTCCTCTTCGAGCGCCTCCCGTTCGGCCGCGAGGCGCGCGATCTCTTCCTCCTTGCCGCGAATCTCCGCGTCCCTCCCGACCGCGTCCCGGATCTCGGCGTTGAGCGCGCGGATCCTCTCCCGGATCTCCTTCACCCGGGTGCTCCCGCGGTTGTCCTCGCGCCAGAGCTTCTTCCCCTCCGACTCGAGATCCGAGGCGACCTGGCGGGCGGGTCGAACCCCGGCGAGGCCCCCCGTCCCGACAAACCGGTCCTTCATCTCCTCCCAAGTCTCTTTGGGGAACACGAGGCCTCCCCGCTCGAGCGAGTAGATCCTTTCGAAGACCTCTCTCTGGGTCGGGCCGAGCGCATCGATCGGGCGGTTGACGAGCTTTATGCTTTGACCTTCGCTTCGCCAAGTACCCGTGGGCCTCCCGCCGAGCCGCCTCTCGACCTCCGCCCTCCCGCCGGAGGCGAGCTCGATCTCGATCGATCCCTCCGGGTCCGATCCGTCCCACGACGCGTAGGGGTGCCCCTCGACGTTCGCCGGGTGGAACCCGAAGAGGAGGTCCTGCACGAACCGCCGCAAGGTCGTCTTCCCCGCCTCGTTCGGGCCGTGGACGGCGACGAGGCGCCCGAGCCCCTCGAAGGCTCGTCCCCTCAGTGCTCCGTACGAGCGGACGCGGATCGACCGGATGATCACGGCTCTTCCCCCCGCGCCCGGTCGATCAGCTCCTCCTCCGCCCCATCGAGAAGGGCGCGGAGGAAACGGCCTCTCTCCTCGGCGTCCTCCGGGAGCGGGCGGGCGAGCTCCGGGAGGAACGGGTCGAACGGCTCCCTCCCCTCCCGAAGGGCGGCGACGAGATCGAGCGCGGCGCCGAGAGGGCCGATCCGCGCCCGCCCCTCGTCCGCGAGAGGCCGGAGACGTCCGGTCCGGATCGCGAGAAACGCGAGCCCGGTCTCGGCGGCGAGATCCCCGGCAAGCTCGGCCGCCCCCTCCCCCTCCTCGAGCGCTCGCTTGAGAGGTGAAGATCCTTCCATCTCGATCGAGAGGAGCACCCCCTCCCCGTACCCTTCCGCGACGATCCGTTCGCGGAGGTGCCGGCGGAGCGCCTCGACCGACGACGCGCCGGCCGCGTCGATTCCGATTTCCTCCCATCGGACGGGAGCGGTCGGCCGGAACTCCACGCGCGCCCCGCCCCCCGGGACCACCTCGACGAGAAGCGCCCCCTTCTCTCCCGTCTCCGTTCGATCGAGCCCCATCGGGCTCCCCGAGTAATGCGCGGGAGGATCGTTGAGCGGCGCGCTTCTCTTGTGGACGTGCCCGAGCGCCCAGTAGTCGTATCCCTTTCCGCGGAGGTCGCGCGTCGCGCACGGCGCGTAGCGGTCGTCCGGCGCGAGATCCCCCACCCCCTCGATCGACGCGTGAAGAAGCGCAACCTCGGGGAGCGGACCGGAGACGGCCGGGAAGCGCGCCGCGAGGTTCTCCCCCACGGCCGGCCCCTCGTGCCCCGCGCCGGTCACGCGCGCGACGAGCCTTCCGTCCGGCGCGAGAACATCTCGCCGCGCGGGAACGCCCTCGAGGAAGACCTCGACCCCCTCGGGCCATTCGATCCGTCTCGCGCCCGCGGCCGCGCGCAAGGGATCGTGATTTCCGGTGCAGTAGAAGACGTGGATCCCCGCGGCGGACAACCGTCTCATCTGCGCGAGAAGGAACGTCTCGGCGGCGATCGAGGGATCGCGCTTCTGGAAGAGATCGCCCGCGATGAGAAAGGCGTGCACTCTCTCCCCGATCGCGAGATCGACCGCCCTCTCGAACGACCGGCGGAGCGAGTCCGCGAGAAGCCTTCGCAGTTCCGGGCTCTTGCTCGCGAAAGGCATATCGAGGTGAACATCCGCCGTGTGAACGAACCGGAACGCGCTCATCGTTTCCTCCGCGGGCGAGTATACGGAACGAACCGCGGAAGGGGTAGGTTCTCCGGCGCTCTCGAACCGGCGCGGACCGCGCCCGGCTTTATCCTGTTCAAGACGGGGCGGGGGCGATCCTCCGAACGGAGGCGAAGAAGTCGCAGAGCCCCGGCATCGGCCTCCCGCAGGGATCCTCGTCGATCTCCTCCCCCCAAACGAGAATCTCCCCGAGAGGAATCGAATCGGGACGGGCCGCGAGCCCGATGCGAAAGGGCGGGGCCGCGAGATCGAGGCATTCCTCACCGTTCGGGTCGAGGAACCCCCGGGCGACGAAACGCCTCGAAGAGGAATCCGGCTCGGCCGAGACCGTGAGCGTGTCTTGGAGATCCCCCGCCCAGAGAAGGTAGATCCCCGGATCGAGGCGGGGAAGCGGGAGCACGCGGGTCGCCTCTCGCGGCATCGTGCCGCAATCGTGCCCGTTGGTCCTCTCGACCGCGAGCCCGGAGACGCGGATCGTGTTCCCCTCGCGCGCGACCTCGAGCTTCTCCACCGCCCAACAGGTGTTCGGCCCGACGTAGAACCCGGTCTCGATCGTCAATGAGTCCGCCGGCGCGATCGGCGAGGAGAAACGAAGCACGGAGAAACGAAGGGCGCGCGCCCTCACGTTCTCGCGCGGGTTAAGGAGACAACCGGAGAGGAAGAAAAGAGAGAGAAAGAAGAGAGAAGAGAGAGAGGAGAGGAGGAGGAGGCGGACGGGTGTGCGCCCATTTCCCGCGCGAAGCGTCCTACGGCCCGTCCCTCGCGTCGCGCCGGATTCCTCTTCGCGGCCGCGCATGGTTCACTCCGTTTTCACCGCGGTCTCGATTTCCGGCGGGTTCTCCAGATAACGCTTCACGCTGCAAGTGTTCGCCGCGCGGACGAGCGCCTTCCGATACTTCTCCGGGAAGTCCGCGCCGACACGGATCTCATGGCGAACCCTGACGACGCGGTTCGTCTCCTCGTCCCGAACGAGACGCGCCGCGACGCGGAGCCCGTCCGCCGGAAGCCCCCGGCTCTCGCAAAAACCGAGGACCGTGTACGCGGTGCACGCCGCGATCGCCGCGAAGAGAAGATCGACCGGCTCGGGGGCGCTCCCCTCGCCGCCGCTCTCCCCCGGTTGGTCGGTCCGGTGCGTGAAGCCCTTGTAGCGGACGTCGACCTTCTTGCCGCCGCCGAACGCGATCTCGATGTCCATGGTGTTCTCCTCGCGACCACGCGCGTGCGGATCTACCTGAGGTAAGGGAGCGCCTGGAGCTTGTCGAGCTTCTCTCGCATCTCGCCGATTCTCCGATCCGAAACCTCTCTCTCGATCGGCCGATCGGCGAACCGGATCGGGGCCGCCTCTTCCAGGCTCTCCTCGAAGGGACCCTCGAACGGACGACCGTCCATCCGAAGAGGGATCGTTTCCCCGAGAAGGCGGAGCGCCGTCGGGGCGAGATCGAGAAGTCTCAAGTCCCGCTCCCCCCGCCCGGTCCGGACGTGCGGCCCGCGGACGAGGAAGATGCCGCGCATATCGTGGAAGGCGGAGAAGGTGTACGACGGCTCCCCGAACGTCCCGCCTTCTTCCATCGGAGAACCGCGCCCGAAGAAGTAGCCGGGCTCCGGGAGAAAGAGAAGATCCGGGGCTTCGTCCAGATGCGGGCCCGAATAGATCCGATCCGCCCGGAAGACCTCGGACACCACGCGTTTCCCGTTCGCGGGATCCCGCACCGCGAGGAGCTTCTCCGTCAGCTCGGCAATCAACTGCTCGTATTCTTCGCCGGGGGCGACGACCCCGTACGGGAACTTGTCCTTCCGATTGATCGTGAGCTCCCCGCCGTAGTGGGGAAGATAGAGCACGCGCGATCGCGTCGGGTTGATGTCGCAGTAACCCTCGTCCCAGAGCCAACGGAGAACCCGCATCTCGCGGTGAATCGGGCCGAACCCGTGATCGGAGACGACGAAGAGAACGGTGTTCGAGTCGGTGGCCTCGACGAACTCGCCGACGAGCCGGTCGACGTCGATCCAGAAATCGCGGATCGCGTGCCGATACCTCTCCGCCGTCGCCGGATCCACGTCGCCTCGCTGCTCGGCGTCCATGAACTTCCAGAAGAAGTGCTGGACCTTGTCCGTTCCCAGGAAGACGAACCAGAAGAGATCCCAGTCCTTCTGCCGATAGAGATCGAGTCCCACCCGTCCGTGCGACTCGCGCACCTCGTACAGATGGTTCAGGAACTCCTCCTCGTGCTCGTCCGCGAGATACTCGCCGTATTTGTGGAGGCGATATTCGATGAGTTCGTTCTCCAGCTCGGGAGGAAACGTGAACCCGGTTTCGCTGAGATGGGGAAATCCGGAGATCATCACGCCGTTCAAGGAGTCGGGCGGAGAGGTGAGGGGGATGGCGACCACGGTCGAGCGGCGATTCGATTCGGTGAGGTACTCCCAGACCGCCTTCGTCTTCCGATCGAGCGATGTCGCCGGAAACGGAAGGAACCGCTCTCGATCGAAGTGATCGAAGTTGAAGATGCCGTGCCGCCCGGGGTTCGTTCCGGTGATCGCGGTCGTCCACGCGGGCGCGGAGAGAGGCGGAACAACCGAAAGCAAGCCCGTCGAGAATCCTTCCCGGCGGATCCGCTCGATGTTGGGGAGGATCCCTTCCTCGATCCACGGATCGAGGAGGTTCCAGGTCGCCCCGTCGAGCCCGATGACCGCGACGCGAAGCCCCGTCGGGGGCGTTCGCTCCGCGCAACCGGCGACCAGCGCAAGGAGAAGCACGAAGATTCCTAGATTCCTCGTCATCACGGTTCCTGTTCCTCCCGCCCCCGTTCGCATCCGAAGAAGGAGATGCGCCCGCGCGAAGGCCCTCTCGCCCGACCGGAACATAATAACCTTTACGGGGGGTTGCACCCAACCGATCTCGCCCGCGGGAAGGGAGCGTCCGCCGAAGGCCGCGCCGCCGGGCCGCTCCCCCTCACTGCCCCGTTGCCAACGGGCCTCCCCGCCCCTATAATGCGTCGGTCGGTTCAACGGGGAGAAATCAAGCGTATGCCTTTCACGCTCACGTGGGACATGGAGACGCACTACGAGGTCGCCGGCGAGGGACACCCGCTCGTCCTCATCCACGACCTCACCCTCGACGGAAGAATCTGGAATCCCCAGTGGAAGGTCTTCCCGCGGGCGGCGCGCGTCGTTCGGTACGATCTCCGCGGCCACGGGGAATCCTCGTCGCCCGCCGCGCCCTTTTCCGCGGACAACCTCGTCCTGCAGCTTCGCACGCTTCTTGATACGTTAAAGATCACTCGCCCGGTTCTCGTCGGCCATTCGTTCGGAGCGGCGATCGCCGTTCACTTCGCGCTCCGGCATCGGACGCGAGCGGCCGCCCTCGTTCTCGCGAGCCCCGCGATCTGGGGCGCGCTGGGCGAGGGGGGATCGTCCGATCGCGCGCTCCCGGGGCCCTCCATCGATCCCGGTCTCTTGGAGGATCCCAGGGCGCACAAGAAGGCGCTCAAGGATTGGCTCGAGTCCGACCTCTTCGCGGCGACCCGAAGAAACGAGCAGGCGTTTCGCTGGATCGAGAACATCGTGCTCGCGCACGGGTGCGCCCCGTGGAAGAGCGCGGAGCCCTTCATCCGCCCCGACGACTGGTCGAATCTTCCCGCGCTCGATCTTCCCGTTCTTGTTCTTTGCGGGTCGGACGAGGACGCGCGCCTTCGCGGGGCCGCGCGCGCGCTGGGGGATCGCATCCGGGGAGCCCGCGTGATCGAGCTTCCGCAGGCGGGCCGCTTCGCGAACGTCGAGAGCCCAGCGGATTTCAACCGGCGCGTGCTCGACTTCCTTCAGGCGGAAAGTTTCGCCCGCGCTCTTCCGCCGGGCGCCGAGATCCCTCCGAAGACGCGCCGAAAGAAGAAGCCGCGCGGCGACCGGAAGAAGCCCGAGGGAGAGAGATTTCGTCCGCCGCCTACCGAGGAGCGGCCGCAGCCTTCGAAGGGAAAGCCGGAGCGAAGGCGGCGAAGACGAAGACGCCCGCGCTCGGCCGATGAGACCGCTCCCGGAAGAGGAGGACGCTCCGCGCCCGCCGAGCCGCCGAAGGAAGAGAAGCGAAGCTTCTGGAGCCGGCTGTTCGGGAAGAAGAAGCCGAAGGAAGATTGATGCGGAGCACCGAGCGCGAGGCTCGAACCGATCGATTCTAGCGGAGCCGAACGGAGCGGATCGTCGCGTCCGATCCGCCTTCCCGGACGCGAATGAAGTACACGCCAGGCGGAACCTCGCGCCCGACGTCGTCCTTCCCGTTCCACACCCATTCCCCCGAGACGCCGGCCATCGGAAGCGCGCGGATCCGCCGTCCGAGGAGATCGTACACCTGCGCCGAGGAACCGCCGCGCGCGGGCCTCGCGAGGCGAATCGTCGTTTCGGCGCGGAACGGGCTGGGCGCCGCGGCCGCGCGGAGCGCTCGAGGCCCCGCTTCTCCACCCCGGACGAGGACGGAGATCTCGACCTCGAACGCGTACCATCCGAGCGGAGCGGTGCGGGGAAGGCGCTCGACCCGCCCGCTGGAATCCGACGCCTCGAGCCAGTACTCCACCACGGCGCCGCCGGGCACTTCCGGAACGGCGGCGGCGAACGTGTCCGGATCCGCCGTCGGCGCGAGAGGAACATCGTTCCACTCCGTCTCGCCCTGAAGACGCCAGCGGAGGAAGCTCCCTCCCTCAACCAGCCCCGCGCCCCTCCGATCGTCGATGAACACGCGCATCTCGTGCGACGAAGCCCACGGGACCGTCTCGTCCATTCGCCGATGCGTCATCCGCAGCATGTGCCGGTCGTGGATCCCCATCGCCCGGCAGTGAAGAGCGTCGTAGTAGTACCAAGAGCCCCAAGGGAACCCGATCACCTCGTAGCCGGGCATCGCCGCCTCGTACGCCGCGAGCGCCGCCGCATCGGTGGAGATCCCGAAGAGGGGAACGAGAACCTTTCCGTTCAGGATCAGGGAGTTCGTGTAGGCGGCCGGAACGCCGTACGAGTTGTACGCGCCGCAATCGACGCGGTGAACCCGGTAGGGCCGGCCGTAGCATCCGGTCGCTCCCGCGAAGGCGTCCGCGAGCGCTTCCACGCACGCGTACTCCCCGTGGCTCGGAGAGACCCTCTTCACGAGCACCGTCTCCTCGTCGAGAAGCTTCGCATAGCAATCAATATGTTGGATTCCGTGGATCTCCGGGTTGTCGAGAACGAAATAGCGCGTGATGCAAAGGTACCCTTCCGCGAGGGAGAGGAAGGACGCCTCGTCGCCGAAGGACGCGTTCTCATCCGCCATCTGCCGCGTGGAGAACGCGGTCCCTTGTCCGTCGGTCATGATGTTCCCCCCCGTGCAGAAGCGCGGGAGCGCGTGCAACGGAGCGCCGAAGAACGCGGCCAGAGCGGCGTTCACTTGGTCGTCCTCTTCGTATCCCCTCGACCCCTTCGCTCTCGCGGCAACCATCGAACGGAAACTCGACCAGTTGGCAGCACTCGCAAGGCTTCCCAACCAGAGGAGGAGGGTTACCTCTCAAACGGCCTGACGATTACCCCTTAGGTTACATTCTTAAATGGCTTGATAGGGTCTTCCGGAAGCGGAGAGAGTTCTCGTGCCGACAAAGAGCGGGTGAGTCTCGGGAAAGAAGACGGCATACGAAGACGGCCGGCGATGCCCCGCAAGGGACTCGGGGAACCGTCGGGTCCCCTGCGATCACCGTTCAAGCTCGACGCGGAGCGGGGAACGCGACGATTCCCATTCCCCCTTGGCGGTGTTCTCCGTTCCTTCAAACACGAGATATCCATACTTCCCGTAATGAGGGATCTTCCGCGCGAGCGCGGGGACGGCTTCCGGATCGTGCGGATCGAAGAGGGACCACGAGCGCTCCGGATCGACCGGATGCCGCGCGGTGAGAACGACGGAGTGAGAGGCGGCGGGGAAATCCCCGGACGGGATCTTCCAGACGCCCTCGGAGAGGCTCGTCCCCGCGGGGAGGGTCTTGGCGAATCGCTCGGCGTAGACGGTCCGTCCGAAGAGCCAGATCGTCGAGCGCGCGAAGACGTCCTCGGGGAGCGCCTCCGTCGCGACACGGACGCCGGGACGGGCCGCCCACGACTCGGCGAGCGCGCGAAGCGCCGAATCGGACGGCGAGCCGCCCGTCTCGGGGAGCACGATCCACACCGAATCCGCTCCGAGAGTCTCGGAGAGCGACGGAGGGATCTCCTCCCGGTGGAGCCGCCGAAAGAGATGAAAGGCGGGATCGACCGCGACCGCGAGCGGCCGGGCATTCCCTTTCCACTCGAATCCTTTCTTCTCCCCAGTGAGGTAAACGACGAGGCTCTCCGGGCCCGCCTCGGTCTCGATGCGAACCGGCACGTCGAGCCGATACGGGGGCTTCTCCTGAACGACCGTCCCCTTCACCTCGTAGCGCCCCCCGCGGATCGTCTTCGAGCGGACATCGGCAAGGTGCAGCATGGGCGCCCCCGTGCGCTCCGTCCATTGCCGGAAGAACGTCTCGAGATCGGCGGCGCTCGCCGTCTCGAACGCCTCTCTCACGTGTCCCCAATCGGACGGCTGGAAGCGCCTGTCTCGGAAGAGATTCCTTTGACCTTCAACAAACGCGCGGTGCCCGATCTCCCTGCGGAGCATGTGGAAGACCATCGTACCCTTGGAGTAGCCGATCGCCTGCGTCGCCGCGTCCGATCGGCTGCGGAACCGGACGAGCGGGAAATCCTCGTGCTCGCTCACGTAGTTCCGGAATTTCTGGAGCTCACCGCGGCGAAAACCGGCCGCCTCGAGCGCCCCCTGGTCCTCCTTGTAGGCATAGTCCGCCCCGTAGGCCGTTAGCCCTTCGCACCAATTCCCCTTCTCCCAATCGACGTACACCCCGTTCCCCCACCAGTTGTGGAGGATCTCGTGCCCGAAGGAGGTGCGCGGAATGAACGGAAGCCGGATCACCTGCGCGCCGAGAAGGGTGAACGACGGCATCCCAAAGCCGGTCTGCCAGAAGTTCTCGACGAGGGCGAATTTCGGAAACGGATACGGGGCGATCGCGCGGCTGTAGCGGTCCAGAAAAGTTTGGGTGGCATCGATATACATATCATGGAGTTTTTCTGCGTCCTCCGCGTCGTAGAGGAAGGTCTGGATCTTGGTCCCGTGGAAGTCCGCCTCCCGAAAGACATACGGTCCCGCGACGAGATAGACCTCCTCCATCGGGTCGTCCGCGCGCCACCGGGCGATCCTCGATCCCCCCTCTTCGAAGCGCGCGAGAAGCGTCCCCTGGCTCACGCTCTCCCAGTCCCGCGGAACGCGCGCCTCCAAGCGAAACGTGAAGAGGTCCCCGGGAACCGTCGGCACCCAAAAGGTGGGGCCGCAAAGATAGGCCCCGCGCGCCTCGATCAGGCCGGACGTCGTCTCGAACGATCGCTCGTAGCCCGCGGACGGCGCGCGAAGCGAGTCGAGGACGGCGCCCCGGTATTCGATCGAGACCCTCGAGCTGTCCCCCGCGCGTCCGGGAAGGTTGATCGCGATCTCGCGAACCCCTTCCCACAAGGAATCCTCGCCGTACAGGGCTCCCCCCCACCGGCTCCGATCGAGCGGTTCTTCCCGCCATTGGATCGGGGCGCCGCCCAGCTCCATCGAGACGATCTCGAGACTCTCGTTCAGGAGGAACCGGAAGACGCTCGTTTCGTGGCCGACGATCGTGAAGCGGTCGGACGCCTCGAGCCGGGATCGGTACGGATCGATCGCCGCTCGGATGTCGTGCTCCACGATCCGCCCGGCTCCGTAGGCCGTCGATGCAAGCGCGAGGACGATCGCGAGGGCAGCTTTCAGAGATCTCATCGTGTTTCTCTCCTCGAGGCGGCGCCCGCCGGACGCGCGACTGATGCGATTATAGAGACCGATCGCGCGGGGCGCAAGAAACGGGCGGCGGGCGTTCCGATCGCCAAGGGCCTCGTCCCTCGTGTACGATAATAGGAGCTTTCTCGTCTCGGAGTGAAACGTCGTGCGGAAGACCGGTTTCATCCTTGTCGCTCTCGTTCTTCTCGCATGCCGCGCGGCGTTCGCGGAAGGGCCGCGCGCGGAGTCTCTCCGCTTCGATTTCGCGGGCGGCGACCTCCTCGGGTGGTCGGCGCCGACCGGGCGCCTCGCCCCGCGCGCGGGAGCCGCCCGGCTCGATGTCGAGGACGAGATCTCCTCGTTTCTCAGCCCGGGCCGCCTCGCGGTCGATGCTTCTCGGTTCAATCGTTTGGAGATCGATGTTCGCGTCGAACCTCCCGAGGCGGGGGCCGTGGTCTACTGGACCGACGACGCCGAGCGCGGTTTCGTGCCGGATTGGCGTCTCGCGATCCCGAGCGGCCGGAGCGTCCTCGATCTCTCGCGCGATCCGCGCTGGAGGGGAACGATCGATCGCTTTCTCCTCACCCCGGGTCCGCGGGCGCGGGGGGCAAGCCTCGTTCTCTTCGAACTGCGCGGCGCGCGGGGGTTTCGCGAGCGATTGCGCGCGATCGCGAGAGACTTCTCGGAGACGGAGCTTCGCGCGCACTACTCGGTGAACGGGATTCTCGGAGCCCGGATCGGCCCGATTCCGTTCTCCCTTCTTCTCGGGGTTCTCTTCGTCGTTTTGCCTTTCCTCCTCACCCTTCGGAGCGCCCGCAGGTTCCCCGCGAAAGGGGCGCGCGTCCTTTCGCGCGGGCTTCTCGCGGGGACGCTTCTCTTTCTCGCGCGCGCCGGCTGCGACGAGGTCCGGATCCTCCGAGCGGACACGCGCGTCCTCGCCGGGAAGAGCTTGGACGAGAAGATCGAGGCGACGAACCCGCCCGGGTTCTATCCGCTCCTCTACGAAGCGAAACGGAGAATCCCTCGGGGCGCGCCCGTCGAGTTCCGCGCGGAGAAGCCGTACCCGTGGGAGAGGGGCGCGTACTACTTGTACCCGAACCGCGTGGCTGATCGCGCGAACTATGTCCTTTCCTATCGTGTGCCCGCGCCCGACGACTCCGCCGCGTGCGAGCTTCTCTTCCGAAAGCCGGGGTTCGGATCGGTCTACAGGAGGAAAGGCGGATGACCGCGTTCTTCTCCGCCGGGATCGCGCTCGTTCTCCTCGTCGCCGCGGGCGAGGGGCTCCTCCTTCTCCTTCGGGTCGGCATGCGGCGCGCGGGGCTCCTCGACCGTCTCGTCGCCTCGTTCGGGAGCGGCGCCGCCGTCGTCGGAACCTGGTCGCTCGCCCTCGCGCTTCTCGGCGTCCCTGCGAGCGGGCCGCTCCTCGCGATCCCCGTTCTTCTCTATCCCGCGGGACGAATCCTCGGGAGGGGCGGTCCGATCGACTCGGTCTGGACGCGAGAGAGCGCGCCCCGATCCGTCTGGGCGCTCCTCGCTCTCGCCGTCGCCCTCGCGCAGGTCGCCTACGCGTTCCGCCAGGCGGTCCTTCGGCCGATCCACAGCTGGGACGCGTGGCGCATCTGGTCCTTCCGCGCGAAAATACTTTACATCGAAAAGGGATTCCCCGAGGGCTTCTTCGACGGAGACTGGGCCGGCTTCCCCGGCTACCCGCTTGGGATTCCGTTCGTCGAGGCCTACCTCGCGCGCGCCGCCGGAATGTGGCACGAGCCGGCGATCAAGATGCTCTTTCCGCTCTTTCTCGCGGCTCTCCTCTTTGTCTCGTGGCGCCTTCTTGCAGAGCGAACCGACGGAAGAACCGCGGGCCTCGGGCTTCTTCTTCTCGCTTCGGCCCCCCTTCTCGTCCATCACGGATCGGTCGCGTACATGGACCTTCCCCTCGCCTTCTTCCTCGCCTCGTCGGTTCTTCATCTTTCCCGATGGGAGCGGGAGAAGGACGGGGGATCGCTCGCGACCGCCGCTCTCTTCGCGGGTTTTCTTCCCGTGATCAAGAACGAGGGGCTCCCCTTCTTCCTGCTCCTCTCGGCGATCGTCGTCGTTCGCCGCACGGGGCGAGGGGGCGGACGCGCGCTTCTCCGATGGTTCGCGATCTCCCTTCCCTTCTCTCTTCCCTGGCTCCTCTTCAAGCATCTCGGGGGGATCGCCGAGTCCCCGTACCACGTTCTCTCGTTCCCCGACCCGGCGTCGATCGCCCGCCGCGCGTACGACTGCGCGCGTCTCTCCGCAGCGAACATGACGCTCACCGGAAGCTGGGGGCTCGCGTGGTTCGCGCTCGTCTTTCTCCTTCTTCCCGGACGAGCGCTGCGCCGCGGCGTTCCGGAGATCGTTCTCGCGGGGGGCGCGATTCTCTTCGCCGCCGCCTACTGCCTCACCGAAAGCTACACGTTTCTTCTGAACGGAACCGCGCTCGGTAGAAACCTTCTCGTCCTCCTCCCTCTCGCGGTCGCGGCTTGTCTCACCGCGCTCTTCGACGCCGGCGCTCGGCGAAATGCGCCCTCCGGAACTCGATGACGCACGCGCGCCGCGTGGCATCCCGACCGGCCCGTTGCTATAATCACGGGAAACAACGAACCTCCCGCGCGGATCCGCATGCGCCGCCGGAGAACCCGGACGAATCGGAGAGACCATGACCGAGAAGACGAACCCCGAGTACCGCTCGCCGATGGCCCGCGCCGTCCTCGATGCGTACCGCCGCGGCGAGGAAGACGAAGCGATGAACCCGCTCGTGCTCTACGGCCCGGACGGAACACCGGCCGGCCTTCCCGCGAAGGAGGACTCCGTGATCTTCTACGACATCCGCGGGGAACGCGAGATCGAGCTCACGCAAGCCTTCGTCGAGCGCGGTTTCCGGCACTTCCCCGTCCGGGAGCCGCTCGACCTCCGGTTCGCGACGATGATCCGCTATCACGAGGATCTCGACGTCCGCGTCGCCTTCCCCCCGGAAGAAGCAATCGCCGGAACGCTCGGCGAGGCGGTGAGCCGGGCCGGGCTCCGGCAAGCGAAGGTCGTGGAGACCGAAAAATCCGTTCATCTATCGTATTTTCTTAACGGAAAGAGACGGGAGCCCTTTCCGGGCGAGGAGAGGTTCTTCATCGAGTCGCCGGCGGTGGCCGACTACTCGACGATTCCGGGGCTTCACGCGAACGAGGTCGCGGACCGGATCGTCGCCTGCCTCGAGGACGGCGGCTTCGATCTCATCGTCGCCAACTTCGCGAACATCGACGTGCTCGGACATATCGAGAACGCCGAGTCTGCGAGACAGGCGGTCGAGACGGTCGACCGCCATCTCGGCCGCGTGACCGAGGCGGCGCGAAGGGCGGGGGTCGAGACGATCATCACCGCCGACCACGGAACCGTCGAGCATTGGCTCTACCCGGAGGGGACGGTCGACACGGGTCACACGACGAGCCCGGTCCCCTTCGTCTTCGTTCCGAGCGGCGAGGTCCCTCACGGAATCGTCCCGCGCGGCGGCGGCTCGCTCATCGACGTCGCCCCGACCGTGCTCGCTCTCCTCGGCGTCCCCCGACCGAGCGAGATGACCGGACGCCCCCTCTTCGAATGCTTCCCGGCCGGAGAGGGGAAGCGCCGCGTGCTCCTCGTGATCGCGGACGGGTGGGGGCACTCGGACGAGATCTTCGGCAACCTCATCGCCGAGGCGTACACTCCGAACATGGATCGTTTGCGTGCGAACTATCCGTCCACCCTTCTCGCCGCTTCCGGCGAGGCGGTCGGTCTTCCGAAGGAGACGGTCGGGAACTCGGAGGCGGGACATCTCCATCTCGGGGCGGGACGCGTGCTCTTTTCGGACCGGCTCCGCATCGACCGGGCGATCGCGGACGGTTCCTATCGGACAAACGAGGCGTTCCTCTGGGCGATGGACGGGGCCGCGAAGGACGGGAAGACGCTCCACCTTCTCGGCATCGTCTCGTTCTTCAGCTCGCACGGATCGCTCGACCACCTCATGGCGCTTCTCGAGATGGCGAAGGAACGCGGCGTGAAGAGGGTTTGCGTGCACAGCCTGCTCGGAAGACGGGGCGAGCGTCCGGAGGCGGGAGCGGCGTACATCGAGGCGGTCGACGAGAAGTGCGCCGCGCTCGGGCTCGGGCGCGTGTGCACCGTGACCGGCCGATACTGGGCGCTCGATCGCGAGGAGAACTGGGACCGTGTGGAAAAAGCGTACCGCGCGATCGCCTTCGGCGACGGGAGACGCGTCTCCCTCGCTTGAGCGTTGGATCGTCCGCTCCCTTATTTTTCTTCTCGCCGGGATCGCCGCGGCCGGGACGCCGCCCGATCCGGACGCCGGACCGCCCGGCCGCGGTCTCTTCCTCGAGCGTACGCGCGCCGGGACTTCCGCTCCGCTCCCAGCGTTCGCGAGCGCATCCTCGGCGGGGGACTTCCTCCTCGCGTCGCTCGCCTCGCGTTTCGAGGCGGACTCCTTGAGGCGGACCGTCGCCGATCTCGTCGCCTTCGGCACGCGCTATGAATACACCGCGGAGCAGGAGAGCGCGGCGGAGTATCTCTCCCGGCGGTTCGCCGCGATGGGATACGAGCCGGTCTTCCATTCGTACGGGCTCTCCCAGTGGGACCTCTTCGACATCTCGTTCTCGGAAAACGGGCGGGACGGATGGATGGCCGTCTCCCACGCCGACACCGGCGCGGTTCTCCGCACGGAGGACGACGGGGCGACGTGGACGGTCGACTTCCGCGCGCCGGTCCGCCTTCACGGGGTGAGCGTCGCGGGCGAGGGGCGCGTCTTCGCGGTCGGCGACGCGGGGCGCGTCTTCCGAAGGGACGGCGGCGCGTGGGCCCTCTTCGGCACGCTCGGATCGGATCCGCTCCCCGCCGTCGATTTCCTCGACGAGACGCGCGGAATGATCGCGAGCCAGATCGGCGTCGTCCACCGGACGGAGGACGGAGGGGAGACGTGGAGCGCGGACACGCTCACGACGAGCTATCTCATGGACGTCGCGTACGTCGACGAACGGCACGCCTGGGCATGCGGCGCGAACGGAACGATGCTCGCTTGGACCCCCAGCGGGTGGGAGCTTCAGCCGGTCGGGACGAGCCGAACGATTCAAGACGTGGATTTTTATGATTCAACGTTCGGGATCGCCGCCCTCAGCGACGCCTCCGCCCTCATCTGGGAGACGAGCGGATGGCGGGTCGCGGCGACCGGGGTCGCGTTCGGCTACAGCGCGGGAGCCGCTTCCGACTCGACCGTATGGCTCGCCGGGCTCGACCCTCTTCGCCTCACCCGCGTGATCCGGTCGGACGACCGCGGCTTCACCTGGAGGGAAGCGGTCTTCCCCTTCGGTGTCCTCTGGAGAAGCGTCAACCTGATGCGCTTCGATCCGAACGGGGGAATCCTCTTCGGCGGATACGACGGGCTCTTCGTTCAAAGCGGCGACGGGGGCGATTCGTGGAGCCTCGTCCCCCTGCCGGAAGAGATCGTGCATGTTTCAAGAAATGTGTACGCCGATCTTCGGGGGTGCGCCGAGGCGGAGAGCCTCGTGATCCTCTCCGCCCACTACGACTCCTACTCGGTCGCCGCCCCGTTCACCGACGCCCCCGGCGCCGACGACGACGCGACCGGCGTCGCCGCGGTCCTCGAGGCGGCGCGCGTCTTCGCTTCCTCGCCCGCCCGGAAGACGCTCCGCTTTCTCCTCTTCTCGGGAGAGGAACTCGGCCTTCTCGGGAGCACGGCGTACGCGATCCGCGCGCGCGAAGAGGAAGAACGAATCGCGGCGAACATCCAGATCGACATGATCGGCATTCCGGGAGAGCCGCTTCGCATCGTCACGAACGAGCCCTCTTCGTGGATTCTCTCCGAGGCCGCAGCGATTGGGCCTGCAGCCGCCCCCGGCCTCCCCTTCTCGATGGAGGTCTCTCCTCTCGCCACGTTCAGCGATCACGCTTCGTTCTGGGCGAACGGCTTCTCTGCCGTTCAGATCAGCGAGACGATCGAGGACGACAACCCGCTTCACACGCCCGGCGACACGCTCGGGAACCTCGACTTCGACTTCTTCACGCGCTCGGCCCGATTCGCGGGCGCGCTCGCCGCGAAGATCGCCGGGATCGCTCCCGCCGCTCCGCGCGCGGAAGAAGCGATCGTGTGGCGGCCGTATCCGAACCCGAGCCGCGGGATGCTCACGATCCCGCTCGTCTCGTCGAGCGAGAACACGACGCGGGTCGACATCTTCGACCCTTCCGGGCGTCTCATTCGAAGCCTCGCCGGCGATGGGGTCGGGCGCTGCGCCTCGTGCGCGATCACTTGGGACGGAAAAGACGCGGGCGGGCGCGAGGTTCCTCCCGGCGCGTACGTTCTTCGCATGGAAGCCGACGCGCGCCGCACGACGCGCAAGGTGATCGTGGTGAGGTGAACCCCACAGGATGGCTGCTGCCCTCCGTCACAATTCGTTCACCCTTCTTCGATCTTTCGGCGTTCGAGGAAGGGCACCCGCGCGACCTCTCGCCGTCCGCGTGCAGCTTTCGGTCCCCTCCATCCACAGAGCCTTGACTCCTGAAGAGTGGACGGAGTAGGATGCGGATCGATCGGCCGGTCGATTTCCGAGCACGAAGCGGTTTGGTCGGATGATCGCAGGAGCCGGCACGATGAATCACGAGACGCCAAGGGTTCGACCTCAAACTGCGCGAATCGACGGACCGGCCTTTCCGCGGGTTTGGACGAGACCGCTCGCAGCCTATTCCCCCTCGTTGAACTCCCGGACGAGACCGGAGGTCGTTGCGGGAGAACCGACAAGCGGCTCGGAGCCCGCAACGAGTCGCGGGAATCGGCAGCCGGCGATGCCGGCGTTGGGGTACTAGCCCAAGTTCCGCAGTTCGGGGGGTGGTTTTGAGGTTTTTCAACAACTTGTTAGGCGAACAGGGAGATACTCGGGGGATACGTGATGCCAAAGAAGAAGACAGGTACGGTCACCGAAACATCGACTCCAAAGGAATCCGGCAAGCCCAAACGCCCTCGCACAACGCCGACGAGTGGTGGCAAGAAAGGGGCGGCGTGGACGTTTCCGAAGGAAACCCTGGAGTCGGCTATCCGCGTCCCCCGAGCGATCGATGAGAAGCACGGTGGAAACCCAATGAACGCCGCAGACCTCGCAAAGGCAGTCGGCTTCCATCAGTCCAATGACTGGCGCTTTCTGGACCTCCTCCGCGCCGCGAATCAGTACGGACTCGTTTCGGGAAGTGGGGCCCACGCTACGGTGCGCCTCGAAAAGCTCGGTCAGGATATCGTGGCCCCAGAAGATGCCTCGGACAGGCAAAGGGCTCTTCTTGAAGCGTTCAGAAAGGTAGAGGACTTCAAGAAGGTGGAAGAGTTCTACGGGAGCAAGCCGCTTCCAGAGGACGAGTTCTTCAAGAACACTCTGTCCAGGCAGTTCAGCGTTCCCAGAGACCGCGTTGACCGCTTCGCTGAGGTCTTTCGTGAAAACCTGGCCTTTCTGATGTCGTTCGCAGCTAGACCACCCAAGACGCCGCCGCGGGAGAAACCTAGCGGCACAGGGGAAGAGGCACTCCCAGAGCCCCCGGAACCACTTAAGGAAGATCGGGTTCGTAGATTCCTTGATAGCTGTTTCGTAATGATGCCGTTCGGCGAGTGGTTCGATAAGTACTACCAACAGATCTACGTGCCTGCCATCCGAGCAGCGGGTTTCGAGCCCGTCCGCGCAGACGAACTCTTCAACACCGGGACTGTTGTCGAGCAGATTTGGGAACAGATCGGCAAGTCGACCGTTCTTCTGGCCGACTTGACCGGCAAGAACGCGAACGTGTTCTATGAGCTTGGCCTCGCTCACGCGGCGAGAAAGCCTGTAGTCTTCGCAGCCGGGCAGATCGACGACATCCCGTTCGATCTTCGTCACTTGCGCGTTATCGTCTACGATGTGCGAGAGCCCCAATGGGCGGCAACGCTCTCGCGGCAAGTCACAGAGTTTCTGAAGAACGCAAAGGCGGATCCCGCTAAGTCGATTCCACAGCCCTTCAGGGGAGATCAGGAGTGAGGTCGGCTAACACCTACAAGGCCCCCGGGCGCAAGTGAAAAGATCTCCCCGAGCTGCCGTCTTTGCGAGAGACGGCGAGGGTGTCCTGTCCATCTCGACGGTCTGTCTCCGCTTCGAAGGGTGTGCGGAGATTGGGCTCCGCACCCAACACTTATCGAGGATCGTCACGGAGAGCTTGTCCGGTCAGAGATCGGACAGAACGGATTTCCGGGGACGCCATACCGAATTCGGCAGCCGCTCACCCGAACAATCCGAACCGCGTTCACGAAGACCGCGCGGAGAAACTGGAATCAAGTCGAGCATTCGTCTACGATGACCGCGATCGCTCGCGCGGCGACCGACGGATGAGGACGCGGGTCTCCCGAGCGAAGGGACGCACGCGCGCGCCGGAGGGGAGGACCCACATGTCGAGAGAACGCGGGGAGCGAACGGGCGGCCTCTCGTGGATCCTCTGGATCCTGGCCGGCCTCTTCGCCGGAGGCGCGGCGGGCGCTCTCGATTCCCTCTTTCTCACCCGCGTGCTCTCTTCCTTATCCCTCCCGAGCTACTTCGTTCTCTTGACGGCGATCCAATACGGAATCCTCGGCGGCGCCGCGGGCCTCATCCTTTGGCCGCTCCTCGCGGTCTTCCCGGGCGGGCGCAGGCTTCACCCGCATCCGTTCGCCGTTCTTCTCCCGCTCCTCCTTCTCGTCGCCGTCACCAGCATCGGAAACCGGCACTACCTCCCCGAGGAGACGGCGCCGGCGAGCCTTCTCTTCGACGGCCTGGCGATTCTCCTCTCCGTCGCCCTCGGGATCGCGATCGCGCGCGTCGGCCGAAGGCTCCCGCGGCTCACTGCCGGAAGAGCGGCGATCTTCACGTTCGCGGCGGCGGGCGCGCTCTTCGGTCTTCTCTCGATCGTCCCGGGCTCCGCGGGGAGAACGATTGAACCATCATCGATCGAAGGCGGGAATGTTCGCGGCCGGCCCAATCTTCTCATCCTCATGATCGACACGCTCCGCAACGATCACGTCTCGTGGAACGACTATCCGAGGCGAACGACGCCGAGGCTCGATCGCTTCGTGGAGAGGGGAACCGTCTTCACCCATCTCGTCTCCCAGGCGCCGCACACGAAGGAATCGTGCGCGACGCTTCTCACGGGCCTCTATCCTTCCACCCACACCGCGGTGGAGCACGACGCCCTTCCGGAGTCCGCGCACACGCTGGCTGAGGACCTTCAAGGGAGAGGCTACCGGACCTTCTGCTCGAGCGCGAACACGTACATCTCGCCGGTCTTCGGTTTCGACCAAGGGTTCGAAACGCTCGTCACGCTCCCCGTGATCACCACGTACAAGAACGGTCTCGGCCACGCTCTTCTTCGAGGCGTGCGGAGGTTCGGTCCTCTTCCCGTCGTGTCGACCGGCCTGGATCTCTTGATCTCGATCGAGAAGCGGCTCTTCTGGGAAATCGAGCACGACGCGGCGGCGCTCGCGGCGCCCGAGGTGATCGATCCCTTCCTCGATTGGATCGGCGAAAACGACAAGGAGCCGTTCTTCGCCTATCTGCATTTCCTGGAGCCTCACGCGACGTACGAGCCGCCGGCTCCCTACGACGCGCTCTTCTCCGGCGGCTACGACGGCGACCCCGTGATTCGTCCTCCCTCCACCGCGGGGGTGTTCGCCCCCGCCAACCGAGCGCGCGCCCTCCCCGAAGCGGAACGGCGAAACATGATCGACCGCTACGACGGGGAGATCGCCTACTTGGACGAAGAGATCGGCCGCCTGATCGACGCGATCGAGACCCGCGGCCTCATCGAGCGAACCCTGATTGTCGTCGTGGCGGACCACGGAGAGACGTTCTACGAACACGGCTCTTGGGGCCACGGCCATTCGCTCTACGAAGAGGAGCTTCGCGTTCCGTTCGCGCTCATCCGCCCCGGGTCGGTCCCCTCCGGCCGGAGAATCGACTCGATGGCGCGCATGGTGGACGTGATGCCCACGCTCCTCGATCTTCTCGGTCTCGATCCCCCCGAGGGGATGCAGGGGAGCAGCTTCGCGGGCCTCTTGGAGGGACGCGGCGCGGGAGCGTCTTCTTCCTACAGCGAGATCCAGCTCTCCGGCCGCAGGTACGACACTCTCCGAAAGGGGAACTATAAGCTGATCCGATCCGAGGACGGGGGCGCATGGCTCTACGATCTGGAGAAGGATCCCGGGGAGCACGAGGATCTCTTCGAGGAGCTTCCCGACCGGGCGTCGGAACTCCTCGCGGAGATCGAGTCGCTTTCGGTTCTGTTCCGAGGCGCTCGGCTCACCCGCTCCGAGAAGAGCGCGGAGCTCGACGCGACCACAATGGACCGCCTCCGCGCGCTCGGCTACATCGAGTAGCGCGACGCTGCCGAAGCTTGATGACCGAAGTGTTTGGGAGAAGCGCTCCGCCGATCACACCTCGACGCCGACGAAGCCCTTGATCGCGAAGCCGAAGACGACCGAGACGACGAAGAAGACGAGGAGCCAGTGCGCTCCGATCCCGAAGAGCCGAAGGTCCCTTTCCGGATAAGCGAGCGCGACCTCGCGGATCGGGGATCCGTTCGGGAGAGGGCTCTCCGCGGGGCGCGCCCACACGGCGAGAATGCCGGCGCGGTCGCGGACTTCGGAGAGCTTGGCGACGCGCTCCCCCGCCTCGAGCCGCTTCACCGCGCGCTCCGAGCCGACGGCGATCACGAGATCGTGCGATCCTTCTCTCTCCGCGCGGATCCGCCAGTTCACCTCGTGCGCGCCGGGGATTCGCATCGGCTCCGTCTCGACCGTGATCCCCTCGGGCGCGTCGAGCCGCACCGACGAAAGGTCGGTCCCCTCTTCCACGGCGACGCGGAGGACCGTCGTCTCGCCGGGAAGGAGGGGCCTTCTCGCGTACCGCACGTCGAGCTGGATCAAGATGACGAGGACCGGAACGAGCATCACGAGCATCGGGGCGAGCGCGTAGCGCATGTAGCGGAGGTTCTCGACGAGGATCTTCCTCTGCGCGGCGAACTGCATGCGCAGGTCGTCCTTGAAGAGCCGGATCTCGAGGATGTGCGCCTTGATCAGCTCCTTCTGCCGGGCGATCGCCTGTTGGTTCGACGTGTAGCGGAAGATGACGAGCATCACGCCGCCCGTGAGAATGGAGACCGCGAGAAGCCCGACCATCGGGTTCCAACGGCCGAAGATCCCGATCAGGCCGTCGAAGACGGCGGTCACCGCGCGCACCAATCCCCACATGCTTCGATCCTCAAGCTTTATGAGATATAGCCGAGCCCCTGGAGTTTCTTCTTGATCTCCTCGTCCGATCCGGCCTCCTCGAGCTTCGCGATCTCCTTCTCGAGCGCGTGCAGGACGAACTCGTCCGGCGAGGAGTAGCCGGCGAGCGCCGAGTACTTCTTGATCTTCTCCATCAGGTCCTTGCTGATCTTGACCTTCGGTCCGAACATCTCTTCCCTCCCGCTTCCGGCGCGGCGGAGCCCTCTCCGCTTTCGCCCGAGTCCATTCTATCCGTTCGCCGCGCCCCGCGGAACGGAGCCCGCGGAATCCTCCTCGGGGGCGGCGCGGAAAAACGACCTCCCGGTCATGTGGCGAGGCCGCTCGATCCCGAAGAGATCGAGGACGCTCGCTCCGATGTCGACGATCGCGGGGTTCTTGCGCGCGAGGCGGCGGTTGCAGAAGAGAACCCCCGGCACGAGCCTCGGATCGACGCAGTGATCGCCGCTCCAGCTCTTCGTGTTGTCGGTGAAAACCTTGCCGTCCGCTTTGCCGACCGCCGATTCCCAGGAGATCCGATAGCCGGTGTTGAACGCGGGGAGGATGTCGGGGCTCGCGTCGAGATACGGACCGGTGTAGAGATCCTCGGCGACGATCGCGTCGTTCACCGCCGTCTTCCCGCGCTCCTCGTCGCGCAAACCCGAGAGCTTCGCCGCGATCTCGCGCTTCAGCGCGAGCGCTTCCTTCGGATCGACGATCCCCTGCCCCTCGCGCCCCGACTTATTGATGTAGATCCCCGTGAGGCCGAAGCTGTACGCGCGCGTCTTCGACCAATCCACCCCCTGGAACCAATCCTTGCACGTCTTGTCGCCGTTCTTCATCGCCATGTAGCCGTTCAGGGCGAGCCACGAGTTCAGGTTGATCCCGCGCGAGAACTCGGTGAACCCGTGGTCCGACATGACCATGAGCACGGTCCGCGGGTCGTCGCACGTCTTCATGATTCGGCCGAGCAGCTCGTCCGCGCGCACGTAGAGGTTCTCGATCGCGTGTTTGAAACGGACGGTGTCCTTGCCGCGGTTCGCCGGATGGTTCTCGTCGAAATAGCGCCAGAACATGTGCTGGATCCGGTCGGTGCAGTCGAAGACGCACGCCACGAGGCCGCGCTTCGTCTGATCGACCGCGTTGAAGAACATCCTCTCGCGCTCCTCGTGGTTCAGCCAGACCTGCTCGAGGAAGAGCTCCTCGTCGAGAACCCTCTCGTTCAGCGCCCACGTGTCCTCGGCGAGCCCGAGCGTCGAGTACGGCCCGAGGAGCTTCGCGAGGTAGACCGAGTAGAAGAGCGGCTCCGAGATCGGCATCGCCGGCTTGTCCGGATCGATCTGGGTCGGCGTGAGATAGAGCTCGAAGTGCGGGCGGATCGAAAGGACACAGAAGCGGACGATCCCGTTCACGCGCACGCCGAGCCCGGGCTTGAACGTCACGCGCTTCCACGGAGAGAACTCGCGAAGGCGGAGCCGGAAGGTCTCGTCCGGCAGATGGAGGGTCGCGCTCTCGTTCGCCTCGTCGATCACGATCCGAACGGGGACGCGAAGCTCCTCCTGTCCCTCCGTCATGCTGTTCGCCGGACCGGGAACAAACGCCTCAACGATGTTCCCGTTCCTCGCAACCGGCTTCCGCACGCCTCCGGTCGCCGCCTTGGCCCCCTCGGTGTCGGTCGTGAAGAAGGTGAACGTCCCCTGCGTGCCGGCGAGATCCGGAACGCACATCGCCGAGAGGACCGCGCCGTTGAACTTCTGCGGCGGGAAGGTGATCGGCACGCGAATGATCTGCGAGAAGATTCCGTGCTCGCCGAGGATCTTCCAGAAGGGGATCGATCGCTGCAGGAGGCGAACGACCGGCTTGCCGAGCGGGATTCGATACTTGCCGAGCTTGATGCGCCGCGTCGGGTTCACGATCTTCACCGACGCGAGATCGGGGATGTACGTCTTCGGATCGCGGGAGAGGAAGTCGTACTGGCTGTGACGGGACGCGTCACTGCTCGTCGCGAAGCTCGACCACGCGACCGGCGACATCGAAGGCCACGACGAGTCGAGCGGCCGGAACTCCCCCTTCTCCGCGAGGCGCTTGAAGTTGGGGAGCTTCCCCTCGTCCATCCACCTCCTGGCGAGCTTCGGATCGAGACCGTCGTACCCGACGATGATCACCCGATCCACGTCGGTCTTCGCGAGCTTCCCCTTCCTGCGCGCGAGACGGATGAGAAGACGGATCGGCCAAATCAGAATCGTGGCGATCGCGAGAAGGAACGTCACGAAGAGGACGAAGAACGAGGAAAGGAACGCGAAGCCGGCGCCCGGCCCGATGTAGGCTTCCGCGGGAGAGGCCGCCAGAAGAACGAGCGCGGCCGGAAGAAGAAACGCGAAGCGACCGACCGATCGGCGCATCGCTCTACTCCTCTTGGCCCGCGAGGCGGCTCTCGATCGCCGAGGCGATCGCCGTGATGTCGAAGTCCTCCGGCATCGGGCCTCCGTTCCAGAAGAACGCGTCGTCCCAGTTGTGCATCCCCGTGAAGTGGGACCGGCCGAACACCGGTCCGGTCCGCATCCATCCCTTGACGTCGAAACCGTCGTTCGCGAGGAGGACGAGATCGGGCGCCGAGGCGGTCTCGGGTCCCGAGTAGATCTCCTCCGCCCGGAACGCCCCCCGGAAGACCGGCTCGCCGGCGAAGCGGAGGGGAAGGATCTTCTCCGCGATCCGCGCGCAAAGCTCCGGAACCTCGTCCGGCTCCACGCACCCGTTCGGGAAGCGATCCTTGCGATGTAAATAAATCCTCGTCGGATCGAGGCCGAACGCCTTCGAGGAAGGCTCCGCGTCCTCGAACGACTTCGGCTCCCCGGTCCGGAATGAGAGAAGGCCCTCTTCGACGAGCCACGCGTTCACGTAAAACTCCTGTCGGATCCTGGTGAAGCCGTGGTCCGAGAGGGCGAAGAAGCCGCGCCCCGAATCATCTCCCGTCTCCCGGACAAACCGATCGAACACGCGCCCGAGCAGGGCGTCCACCTTCTCGTAGTAGTCGAGACAGTGCACATGGTTCGGATGGGACGGATCCTCGATCGCGTCGAACTGGAAGTGCTGCAGGCGGTCGGTTCCGGTCACCACGATCTCGAAGAGGTCCCATTTCTCCCTCTCCCAAAGATAATCGAGAGCTTCTTCCCGTCCACGGAGGATCGCCTGGAGCTCCCGGAAGAGGTAATCGGAGTGCTTCCCCGCCTTCTGGGTGTCGAGATCGATCCGGTAGTTCATCTCCTCGAGCTTCCGCGCGAGATCCGGCGGCCAGACCGCCTTCTTGAGATCGATCGCGACGAACCCGGAGACGAGGACTCCCGGGATCTCGCGCGCCGGGTAGGTCGACGGCTGGTTGAGGACGATCGAGCGCTTCCCGCGCCTGCCGAGGCGGTCCCAGAGCGTCGGCGCCCGGAGCGAGGCGAACGAGGGGAAGCGGATCCGGTACGATCCCTTGTCGAAATCGGTGAAGCCGTAGATCCCGTGCGTCCCGGGGTTCGAGCCGGTCATGAAGCTCGACCAGCTCACCGACGAGACCTCGGGGAGCGTCACCCGCATCCGCCGGAGAGCGCTCCCGAAGATCGCGCGCGCCCGCGGCATCACCCCCTGGTCCATCAGGCGGCGAAGGAGCGCGTGCGGCATCCCGTCCACGCCGAAGACGCACACCTTCGGGCCGCTCGATCGCTTCTTCCAGAACGCGGCCAACCCGTGCTCTCTCCTCTTCCCCCGTCCGGCCCGGCGAAGGTCTCGCCGGAACCTTCCCATCGCCTCCATCGAGGCATGATTGTTTTAGATATAACCGAGATCGCGAAGACGCCGCCGAATCTTCTCTTCCTCTTCCTCGCTCGTCTCGCCCGACGCGTCCGCGCCCGGAATGTATCCCATGAGCTCGAGCGTGCGGATGATCTTCTGCACGCACGCCTCTTCCGATTCCTTGTCGGTCTCGACCAGGACCTCGGGATTGAGCGGCTCCTCGTACGGATCGTCCACGCCGGTGAAGCCCTTGATCTCCCCGGCGAGCGCCTTCGCGTACATCCCCTTCACGTCCCGCTTCACGAGGACGTCGAGCGGGCACTTCACGTACACCTCGACGAACCTCCCGATGAGGCGGCGGTTCGAATCGCGCACGTCCCGGTACGGGCTGATCGCCGAGGCGATCGCGACGACCCCGTTCCGCGAAAGGAGATGGCAGACGAACCCGATCCGCTTGATGTTCGTGTCCCGGTCCTCTTTCGAGAACCCGAGACCCTTGGACAGGTTCGTGCGGACGACGTCTCCGTCCAGCACCTCGACCTTCATCCCGCGCTCGCGAAGAATCTCTTCCACGACGCGCGCGAGCGTCGTCTTCCCCGAACCGGAGAGACCCGTGAACCAGATCGTGAAACCCTTCATCTCCATGAACGCTTCCCTTCCTTCCCCGACTCCCCTCGCCCCCCGCGCGCGCCGATTCGGCGCTCGTCAGAACAGGGGCTCGCCGATCCAGTGCGCGGGGACATCGAGGCCGAAAAAGCGCACGATCGTGGGAGCGATGTCGAAAATCGAATACGGATCCTTCGCCTTCGGCCGGACTTTCGCCGGGTGGTCCCAGATGAGGATCCCGTTTCGGTTGTGATTCGCGTCGTCGAGGCCCGCCTCCTTGTCGAGGAGAGAAACCGATCCGGTTCCGACGAGCCCGGACGCCCGCCAGCGAAGATCGCCGAAGAGGACGAGAAGATCCGGCGCGATCCCGCTCACCGTCCGGTAGATCTCCTCCGGTTTCAGGACCTCGGTCTTCAGCGCATCCCCCTTGTCGTCCGGAATCGCGGCGATTCTGGCCTTGAGCTCCTCGCGGTACGATTCGTAGTCCGCCTCGGGGACGGCTCCCTTGGGCTCCCTCCCCTTCACGTTCAGGTAGATCCGTGCGAGGTGCCCCCCTTCCGCCCACGCGCGCGTCTTCCCCCAATCGATATGGTCCGCGGCCGGCGCCGCCGGCTCCTCCGGCTTCTCCTTGAGCGCGAGAAGCTTTTCATTCATCAACCATTCATTGATGCAGATCGCGCCGTCCGAGCGCGCGGCTCCGTGTTCCGAAACGATCATCGTGGAGGTGTCGGACGGAAGGGAGTCGAGAAGGCGGCCGAGCTCCTCGTCGAGGAAACGGTAGTACTTCCGGATCGAGTCGGCATGCTTGTGGTCCGCTTGGTGGAGCCGGTGCTCGGGGTCCATGTACCGCCAGAACGAGCGGTGGATGAGATCCGGACCGGACTCCGCGAGCACCATGAGATCGAACTCCTTCTTCGCCGCGAAACGGCGGAAGACGGCGAAGCGCTTCCGCGTCATCTCCTCGATCTGATCGAAGAGCCAGTCCTCCTCGAGGGAACGGAAGTCCGGGATGCCGAGCACGTACTCTCCCCCCGCGCTCTCCTCGATCTCGCGGGCGATCTCGCGCGGGTGGGTCCAGTGCGCGTCCTTCCCCGGCGTGTACGGCCCCGCCGCGAGAACCCCCTTGAGCGGCTTGGGGGGATACGTCTGGGGAACCCCGATCACGAGCGAGTTCAAGCGATGGTTCGAGAGGACGTTCCAAACGGTCTTCGCCCTCACTTGCTCCGAGGTCGCCGGCGCCGGATCGCCGTACTCGCGTCCCTTCCGGCCGCGCGGCCCGTAGATCCCGAGCTGTCCCGGGTCCTGCGAGGTCATCATCGAGGTCCAACCGGGGATCATCCCGAGCGGAATCGTCGATTGCAGGATTCCGTGGATCCCATCATTCATCACCGATCGGATGTTCGGCAGCTCGTCGCGCCACGAATCGAAGAGGAACTTCGGAGGGGCGCCGTCCAGACCGATCAGGGCGAAACGACTCATCCGTTCTGCTCCTTGTTTCGCTTGCGGTAGTACTCCATCAGGATCTCCGCGACCTCCGGCCGCGTGAACTCCGGCGGCGGCATCTCCCCGCGCGCCAACATCTCGCGGACTTTCGTGCCGGAGAGGGCGACGTGATCGGCGCTCCCGTGAGGGCACGTCTTGGAGGAAGCCATGTTGCCGCACGTGCGGCAGAAGAAGCTATTATCGAAGAACATCGGCGTAATGTCGATCTCGTAGCGATCGAACTCTCCGAAAATGTAGTGGGCGTCGAAGGGGCCGTAGAAGTTCCCGACCCCCGCGTGGTCGCGCCCGACGATCATGTGCGAGCAGCCGTAGTTCTTGCGGACGAGCGCGTGGAAGATCGCCTCGCGGGGTCCCGCGTAGCGCATCGCCGCCGGGAAGATCGAGAGCGCGGTCCGGGTGCGCGGATAGTAGTTCTCGAAGAGCGCGCGGTAGCACTCCATCCGCACGTCGGCCGGGATGTCCTCGCCGCGCGTCTGCCCGACGAGCGGGTGCACGAGGAGCCCGTCGACCACCTCGAGCGCGCACTTCTGAAGATACTCGTGCGCGCGGTGGATCGGGTTCCTGGTCTGGAACGCGACGATCGTCTCCCATCCTTTCGCCTTGAAGAGGACGCGGGTCTCGCGCGGATCGAGGCGGAAGTCCTCGAAGCGCCGGTGCTTCGGCCTCTGGATGAGGGTGATCGGCCCGCCGAGATAGACATCGCCGATGCTCTTCAGGTATTGGACGCCCGGATGCGACTCGTCGGTCGTGAGGAGAACCTTCTCCGCTTCCTGCTCCTTGTCGACGGCGAACTTCTCTTCCAGATCGAGAACGCCGAGCACCTCTCCTTCCGGCCCGACGAGGGCGATCTTCTCCCCCTCGCGGAACTCGTCGCCGTGCCCCTCCTTCGCCGAGAGAACGACCGGGATCGTCCACGGGAGGCCCTTGGCGAGACGCTTGAGATCTAAAACACTGACGTAGTCCTCGCGGTTCATGAACCCCTCGAGAGGGCTCATCGCCCCGATCGCGATCATCTCGATGTCGGCGGTCTCCCGCTCGTTCAGGGGAAGGCGCGGAAGCGAATCGACGAGACGGACCAGGCTTTCCCGCTCCTTCTCCTCCGCGACCCGGTGGACCAGCTTGCCTCCATGTGCGCGAATCATGCTTCGTTCCCTCGAAGTTTCCGGGGGACTATTCGAGATAGCCCAGGTTGCGGAGCTTCCGGCGGATGCTGCGGAGCTCCTCTTGTGTGAACTCGTCCGGGGTCTCCGCCGGACCCCGCTCCCCGACCAGATCCCGAAGAACGAAGACGACAAAGTCGGTCGGCGAGCTAAACCCAGACCCCTCAATCACTTGTCCGATTCTTCGGTAGAGCGGACGGGGGATCTTGATCGTGACGCGACTCTCTCTCACGCTCTCGTGCTCCCTATTGAGGCTCCGATCAGATAACCGATCGCACCCCAAGAAGAGCCTACTGTAGCGGTTCGGCGGGGTCGCCGTCAACCGGGCAGGCACAGGAGACGCGCGCCCGCCTCCTAGAAGATCGGCAGGGGTTTCGGTGCCAGGCACCGAAACTCACCAGGCACCGAAACTCACGTCTCCCGCCGGAGAAGGCGGAGCGTTTCGCGGACGGCGCGGAGGCGGCGCCGATGAAAGACGACGAGCGCGAGCGAGTAGACGACGGCGCCGACGGGGACCTCGAGGGCGAGGCGCCGGCCCGCCGACCAGCTGTCCGGCGCGAGCTGTTTCGCCGCGAGAACGGCGGCGGCCATCACGAGCACCGCGCTTGCGGCCGGCCAGACGGAACGGAGATAGCGGCCCGCGGAGAGCTCGATGCGTTTGAAGACTCGCCGGTAGAGCGGAAAGGTGACGAGCGGGTGGAGGATGAGCCAGGCCGAGGCGATCCCCATCGTTCCCCAACGCGCCCCGACGATGAACCCGACCGGGAGGACCGCGGCGGCGAGGTAGGCGTTCCACATCCCGAAGCGCGTCTCGCCGATCACGTTCACGACGTGCGGGAGGAGCGTCACGATCGAGCGAAACGTGGCGTAGAGAGCGAGAAGCCGGAGCGGAACGACCGCGCCCTGCCACTGCTCGCCGAGAACCGACGGCACGAGCGTGTCGGCGACGAGAGCGAGCCCCACAGCGACCGGGAAGGTCACGAGCGCGAGCCCTTCGGTCAGGTTCAAAAGATAACGCCTCAAGGATTCCTTCTCCGACTGAACCGCGGAGAAGATCGCGGGCGTCACGCGGCTCATGAGCGCGGTCACTTTCTCGACCGGCATCCCCGCCGTGCTCCACGCGAGCGAGTAGGAACCGAGCGGACCCTTTCCGAGAAGGCGTCCCGCGATCGCGAAGTCGGCGTGCGAGTAGATGTACCACCCGATCCGCGCGCCGAGGATGTGCCCGCTGAAGCGGATCGCCGAGCGGATCTCCCTCCACGCCGGGAGATCGAAGCGGAGCCGGCGGACGAAGAGGGTCATGCCGGTGAGAAAGAGCGCACCGACCACGTTCCCGAGGACGAGGGTCCAGTAGCCGAAACCGGCCGCCGCGAAGAGGATCATGAAGAGCGCGCGGAGGATCGACTGCACGCCCTCGATCACCGCGAGCGTCCCGAAGCGAAGCTCTCTCTGGAGGACCGCCTGCGGAACCGTGCGGAACGCGGCCACGACGAACGCGCTGCTCATCGCGATCACGACCGCCGTGAGCTCCGCGGCGTCGAAAAACGCCGCGAGAGGCCGGGCCGCGGCGAGCGAGAGGAGAAAACTCGCCGCGCCGAAGAGCACGGAAACGGTGTTGAGCTGCGCGATTTGCCGTTCGGAGAGATCGCGGAGCGAGACGATCGCCGTGCCGAACCCGAACTCGTTGAAGAGCGTGACGAGGCCGAGATAGACCGTCGCCATCCCGACGAGGCCGTAGTGCTCCGGGAGAAGAAGCCGCGCGACGACGAGGGTCGCCCCCCAGGCGACGATCTGGGTCCCCCACTTCGCCGCGCCGGTCCACGCCAGACCCTTGATGAGCGAACGATCGAGCTCTCGACGATCGGGCGTCTTCCCTTCGTTCAAGACATCACCTCGCCGGCTCCTCGGAAGAGAAGCCCTCCCCCTCCTCCGGGCGGTCCCAGCGAAACGCCCGAAGCCTCCATTCCGCGGGAAGAGGGATCTCCTCGAAATATCGCTCCAGGAAATCGGCCGCGGGCGCGGGAACGCCCCAGCTCGTCCGGAGCTGCTTCTTCTCGACGACCACGAGACCGCGCGGATGCCTTTCCACGATCCGCCGGAGCGACTCGGCCTCGGAGACCACCGGCACGCGGGTCTTCCAGTGCGGCGCGAACTCCTCCCTCATCCCCCGCGAATCGCCGAGCAGGTCGCGCGAGAGGATGTAGTCGATTCCGCCGAAATAGTAGAGGCCCTTGAGATCGGACGAAGCGACGAGAACCGCCCCCTGCACGCGTTCGGCGCCGAGGCGTCCGGCCGCCGCCCCCCAGTTCGGCTCCCCGCGATAGGTGCGGGCGAACGGCCAATCGGCGTCGCTGCCGGCGACCATCTTCGCGGCCAGCGAGAACGCGCCGTTCCCCGCGGCCGCGAAGAGACCGGCGAGGATGAGAAGCGCGAGCGCCGAGCCCCGCGCCGCGGAGGGCCGCCGCGCGAAGAAACCGACCGATCGGATCGCTTCCTCGAACGCCGTTCGAAGCCAAGGGATCAGCGCTCCGAGCCCCGCCCCCGCACTCGCGAAGAAGAAGGGGATTGCGTAGAAGAGATACCGCTCCGACTTCCACGCGGCGAGCGATTGGACGAGGAAGGGGACCGCGAAGACGAGGAGCGAGAAGCTCCCCTCCCGAGGGCGCGCGCGGATCGCAAGAAGCGCGAGCGCGGGGAAGAGCGTCCAGAGCGTCGCGTACTGCTCGAGGAAGAGCCAGTGGTAGTAGCGGACGTTCCCTCGATCGCCCGCCGCCCAGACATCGACGCGGTTGAAGAGCTCCCAGAAGCCTCGCGCGCGGTGGAGGATCCACGGCGCCCCGAGGAGACCGGCGGCCAACACGACGAGGCCGCCCACCAGGAGGATCGCGCGCGATCGTCCGCGCACGCGGAGCGCGCGGGGCGCCCGAGCGAGAACGACCCAAAGAGCGACCGCGCCGATCCCGACGACCGTGAGAACCTGGAAGTGGAGCGCGAGAGCGAAGAGAACGCCGGCCCCGATGAGAGACGCGATCGTCCTCCCCATCGTGAGAGAGCGGCCGAAGAGCCGGAGGACGAGGAGAGCGCCCCCCAAGAAGAAGAGCCCTTGAAGCGTGTAGAAACGGGAGAGCTGCGAGACGAAGATCGCGCCGGGCGAGAATGCAAAGAGAACCGCCGCGATCCACGCGGAGAGACGCCCGGCGAACGATCGGACCCAGAGGAAGAGGACGACGACGAGCGCCGTTCCCGCGAGAACGGCGGGAAGCCGCGCGGCGACGAGGCTCTCGCCGAAGAGTCGGAATGCCTCGGCGACGAGGCGCGTGAAGAGCCACGCGCGATCGTAGATCGCCCCGCCCGCGATCCGCATCGTTCCCTCCTCGAGGAACGAGCGCGCCGCGAGGACGTGGTTCAGCTCGTCGACGTACGGCGCGTGGTCGAGGGCGGCGAGTCGGGCTGCGAGGGCGACAAGACCAACGACGGCCGCCTCAACCGCGCCGGCGGCGCGCGCGATCAGGACGGGAACGCGCGCGGGGGTTGCCGTTCCGGCCGGTTCTTCGTTCAACGCGCTTCCTCCTTGCTCTTACCCCGCGGGCAGCGCGCCCGGGCTCGGCGCCCGCGCATCACGTTCGGCTCTCCGCCTCGCGCGCGAGAGTCTCCGCGATCCGCCGCATGAGGTCCTCCTCGCCGCCGAGCGAAAGCGCATAGCGGCGGCCGCGCTCGGCGACCGCTCGGCGACGCTCCGCGTCCTCGCTCGCGCGCGCGATCGCTTCGGCAAGCTCGGCCGGGTCGCGCGGCGGCACCAGGATCGCCTCCCCGCCGTTCGTGAGAATGCCCCGCACGGCCGGGCAGTCGGTGATCACGACGCACTTCCCGAGAGCCATCGCCAGAAGATAGGCGCCCACGCCGGAAGCCCCGATCGCCTCCGGTGCGATGCAGAACACCGCGAGCTTCGAGGACGCGATGTGGCGGATCCACGACTCCGAAGACCCGTCGTCGCGGACGAGCTCCACGTTCGCCGGAACCGCGAGCCCTTCGAGCAACGTTCCGTGTTCCGCGTTCTCCTCCTCGCGCGGCGTGAGGATGATCCCGCGGTACGGAAGCCTCTCCATCGCCCGGCAGAACGTGTGGAAGTCCCGCCGCGAGCGCCCCCCCGTGAAGACATAATCCCCCTCCCGCGTCCCGAGACCGGCGACGGCCTCCAGCGAGTTCACCTTGAAGGGAACGTACCGGCACTTCGACTCGGGGATTCCCCAGGACGCGCGAATCCCGGAACAATCTCGTACATGAAGAATCAAGAGATCGACCTTCTTCCAAAGAAGGCGCTTGAGGGCGTCCGCCGCGCGTCCCGCCGCGGAGCGTCTCGGCAGGGAGAAGACCGCGTCAACGACCGCGAAGAGGGGGCGGCGGCCGATCGTGAGGCAACGCAAGGCGGCGAGAAAGAAGAGCTCCCTTCCGGGTTGGTAAAGCACGATCGCGTCATAGGACCGGGACTTGGCGAAAAGAAGAAGCCCTGCGCGGAGGCTGTGGCGCCGAAGGGGCACGTGATCGATTCGGATCTCCCTCCCCGGCGGCGAGGCCCCCGTCAAGCGCCGGACGTTCGTCAGCACGCGCACCAAACGCACCTTTCCCCCGCTCCCTCGTTTTCGGAAACGCGGAACGGCCGCCGCCCTGCGCGGGCCCGTCCTCGCCCGAGGCATCGGCAGTGTACAGGATTCTCCCCCGCGGCAGAAGAAGAGACGCGTCTGTCGCTCGTTCTCAAGCTGCCTCCCCGCGCGCCGATAAGTGGTTGGGGATGTTATAATAGAAGAGCGCAGCCGGCCGCCGGTGCGGCGGCCGGACCGACGAGCATGCGCGCGCTCGCGAGGGCGTCTTTTCGACTACACTCATTCTGTGGGTTTGATCTCAACCCCGATTCGGAGATTGGCGATGCGGATTTCCTTCTCGCTCCTTCTCGTCGCGGCACTTCTCGCCGGAGTCGCGGCCGCGCCGGCGCCGGCCCGCGCCGCCTACGCGATCCCTTCCGGACACCCGAGGATCTTCTTCACGTCCGCCGACATCCCGTCGATCGCGAACCGCTGCCGCACCGGCGGCACGCACCGGCAGCATTACGAGAAGCTCCTCGCCTTCTCGGACGCCGGCATCAACGCGAACCGGACGGACGCGCTTTTCCTTCCGAACTACGCGCTCGTCTACGTCATCCACGAGCATTGGAACCAGACCGGCTACTCGGGCGGCGGCTTCGAGGTGAACAAGTACGGCAACTTCGTCCGGAACGCGCTCCTCTCCTCCTCGAGCAACTGGGGGATCGATTCCAAGGCGGCCGCGCGCGCCTTCGCCGCCGACTGGATCTGGGATCGCCTCTCGACCGCCGACATCTCGACGATCGCGCCCAAGTACGGCGCGCCCCAGACGTCGATTCCGGACGGCCACACCTGGAGGGACGCCTGTACGTGGGACCGGTTGACGCAGATGAGCCGATCGCTTCTCTATGCCGGGTCGAACGCGGACAACGGCAACTACGCCACCGAGTACCAGAAGGTTTGCTGGAACATCGAGAACGTCATGACGAAGGCGTTCGATCTTCACGGCGGAGCCGCCGCGATCGGGCCCTCGTACGAGACCGGCCACCAGTTCTGCCGCGCCTGGTTCATCGAGGCGTTCACCGTCGCCACGGGAGTCGACGGATGGACGCTCTCGGGGAAATGGCCGCTTGAGTGGGGGAAGTGGATCGCTCTTTCGACGCCTCCGCACCGCGGGACCATGGCGATGAAGGAAGACAGCCGCCCGCAGTACGGCGACGACTACCGAAACGTCGCGCTCATGGCCGCGCGAGCGAACGATCCGTACCACCAAGCGCACAATGTGAAGCAGTGGAACGATATCGTGAGCCGGAGCGCGGGCGACTATCGGAACGCGTGTATCTGGTGCTTCGTCCTCTGGTACGACCCGACGCTTCCCCCCTACAATCCCGCGACCGCCCCGAAGGCGGTGCGACTCGGAGAAGGGGGCACCGACCAGATCTACATGTGCACCGGACGCGATGCGAACGCGACGTGGGCCAACTTCGGCGCCGGGATGTATCTCTACGGCCATCAGCACCAGGACGAGGGCTCCTTCATCATCCATCGGAAGGGGAACCTCATCATCGACAGCGGCTACTACGCGCACTACTGGTCGACGGACGGCGGCAGCCACGCGTCCAACTATTTCCATCGATCGATCGCGCACAATACGGTCCACGTCTACAACCCGAACGAGATCTTCTACTGGACCGCGGGGGGCGCGGTCGTGCTGAACGAAGGGGGCCAGGTGATGCCCTCGAGCGCCCCCACCTACGCGCAGGCGACGACCGATCCCACCTTCCGCCCGGGAAAGATTCTTCGTTATGAAACGAACGATGCCTATACCTATGCGCTCGCGGATCTCGCGACCGCTTACGATCAGGAAGCGATCTCCGCGAGCCGCAACAAGCCCTTCCAGCCGAACAAGCTGACGCACATCACCCGGGAGTTCGTCTTCCTCCGCCCCGATTTCTTCGTCGTCTTCGATCGCGTCGGATCAGTGAACCCGAACTTCACGAAGGTCTGGAACGTGCACTTTCAGGCCGAGCCGACGATCCAGGGGTCCGGCGTTCAGAGGAGGGGGAACGCAGAGGCCGGCATCTGGGATTACGCGGGGGCGAGCATCGCGCGCGTGACCGATCCGAGTCCTTCGTACGGCCAGGGGAGCCTCTTCCTCAAGTCCCTCCTCCCCAAGAACCGGACGATGCGGAAGATCGGCGGGAACAACCGATCGCACGACGGATACGCGTACTGGGCCGGCGGGTTCGACGCGAACGGAAAGTACGATCCGACCAAGGGTGCGAACTACTATTGGGGCGAATGGTCCCCGGGAAGCGAGGGCGAGGAAGCGAAGGTCGTGAACCACACGATCGGCTGGGGGCGGATCGAGGTCGAGGCGACGACCCCCGCCCTCGAGGATCTCTTCCTCCACGTGCTCTATCCTTGCGACGCATCGGTTCAGTCGATGCCCGACACGCGCCTCATCGAAACCGGGAACATGGTGGGGGCCGAGATCGTGAACGACCGCGTGATCCTCTTCGGACGCGCCGAGGGGGTCGACATCGACTCGGTCACCTACTCGCTCGCCCCGGGCGACACGGCCTCTTTGCAGACGATCTGCAATCTGGCCTCGTCCGCCGTGTACCGGGTCTTCCGCGCGGGCCGCACGCTCTACCTTCGGCGTCTCGGGATGCCGGCCCCCGGCGGCGCGGAGGAGATCCTCACGCCCCCGCCGACCTCGACTCCTGCCGGGATCCTCTCGTTCACCTTCAGCGGGGAGAACGCTCTCGTTCAGATCGGGAACGTGGCCGCCTCGATTATCGGCGGCCAAACCTTCGCGGTGGCGATCGAGTGGGAGACCAATATCCCTTCCGACTCGCGCGTCGAGTACGGGCCGACCCCGGCTCTCGGCTTCTTCACTCCTCTCGATCCGGCTCTCGTGACGAGCCATTCGGTCGTCTTGACCGAGCCGGCAGCAGAGAACGATGTCCGCACCTACTTCCGCGTGCACTCCGTCGGCGCCGGCGGACAGTACGGGGTCTCCGAGACGCATAGTTTCCTCTTCGATGTCGTCCCGCCCGCCAAGGTGACCGACCTTCGCGCGGCGGAGTAGCGTCGTCCTTCGTCATCGAGTTCCGGCCGTCTCTTGGAGAAGCCGCCGCGCGTCCTCGCGGTGCGGTTCCGCCCGAAGAGCCCGCTCCAGATAGGGGACCGCCTCCGCGCCTCTTCCCGATCTCACGAGGCCGAGGCCGATCCACGTGTCGAGATCGGCGTTTTCCGGAAGCGCGCGGCGGGCCTGTAGGAGATGTTCGAGCGCCTCCTCCCACTCCCCCTTTCGGAGCAACACCCGGCCGAGATAGCTCTCGGCGGACGGATTCCCCGGGACGAGCTCCAGGAAACGTCGGAACGCCTCTTCCCCGAGATCGCCTTCTTGAAGATGAAAGCGAACGGTTCCGAGATAAAATAGCGGAGGGTCAAGCGTCGGATCGAGACGGACCGCCGCCTCGAGATGAGGTTTCGCCTCACGATACTCCCCGCGCCCCCAAAGGAGGATCCCGAGGTTCGAGCGGGCCACCGCGTTGTCCGGGCGCTTCCGGGCCGCCCGATCGAAGAGTCGGTGCGCCGCCTCCGGGGCGCCCCTCTCCGCCATCACCCAAGCAAGCCCCACGATCTTCGGCTTCCTACCCCAGTAGTGATGCGGATCGTCCGCGATCATTCGCGCGACCCGCTCTGCTCCCCGTTCGACCGTCGTGTTGCCGGCAACCCACGGGATCAGAAAGAAGAGGCCGAGTCCTCCCGCGAGCGTCGCAAGGGACGGGATTCTCCTCGGAGAAGCTCGAACGAGCGCGCGAGCCGACACCCAGAGCGCAAGCGGCGCGACGAAGAGCGAGAGAAGATCCCAGTCCCTCGGGCCGAGAAACGGACGGACGACGAGCGAGAGAGCGATGCCCGCGAGGGACGCGACGCGGAGGAAGCGGAAGAACGCCTCGTGTCGTGTCTCGCCTTCGCCCTTCTCCGAGCGGCGGAGAAGAAAGAGAAGGATCGGAACCGGCGCGAGAAGGAGCGCGAAGTTGAGGGAGAAGAGGAGATGGTCGCGCGAGAGGATTCCGTAAGGCGCCTCCTCGCCGATTGCGATCCACGGATGAAACTGGTGCACGAGGCGCGCCTGCGCAAGCGAGGGGGGGACGAGAAAGAGAAGAACGAGGCCGATCTCGGGAAGACGCGCGCGGGCCTTCCCGAGCAACGAGCCGTTCGACCGGGGCCAAAGAACGAGAAGCGCGGGGAGAAGCGCGAGAACCGCCCAGTGCGCGGCGGCGGCAAGAGCGAAGAACGTTGCCGCGGGGATCCTGCTCCCCCCGCGAAGAAGAACCCGCGATCCCTCGGCCAAGAAGGCGAGAAGGAGAAGATGGGCGAGCGCGTAGTTCTCCACGTACCCGAAGAAGAGCTGCATTGTCCCGACGGTGAGCGGGACCGCGGCGAGGAGAAGGACCGCGCCCCGCGTTTGTTCGGGATGAAGCGCGGGGGCGACCGCGCGGGCCCATCGGACCACCCAACACGCGAAGAGCACCCCCGCCGCGCACGAGAGGAGAACGAACACGAACTCCTCGCCCACGCCGAGCGCGCGAACCAGGCGGAAGAGCGCCCGATGAACAAAGAGCGTTCCCATCCCCGGCCTTGTCACGATCGGATCTTCGTCCCGTTCGAGAAGCGTGATGACGAGCCAGCCGTCGCCGAGAAAGTGGTTCTTCGAGCGGAAGGCGTAGAAGAGACCGAAAAGGAGAAGAGCGAGCGCCCCCTCGCCGGCCGGACCGGGAACGCGCGCCCTCCGGAGGAAGGCGGCGGCCCTCTCGCCGCTGCGCGCGTGAACCGGAAGAGCGGCGATCGAGAGGCCGAAGACGATCCATGCAATCCGAGCCGCGGACCCGAGATCGGCTCCGTTCGAGAGCGACCAAAGATGCGTCGAGGGACGGAACGAGAAGAAGACATACGCGATCGCGAGAAGAGCGGCGGCCGCGATCGTCCGGTTCATGCGCTCCTTCGAGCGCCGCGCGCGCCTTGCGAGAGAAGAACGTCGATCCCCGAGAGAGAGCGCGCGACGAGATAGAGGGCGGACCTCGCGAGGAAGAGAGGGAAGCGGGCGATGGAGCGATCCCCGCGCGCGATCGCCGTCGCGAGGATCGGGATCGCCGCGCCGAGAGCGAGGACGATTCCCGCGGGGCGGAGCGCGCCGGCCGCCGCGAGAGCCGCGCTCGCGGCGAGCGAGACAAGAACGAGCGACCCGAGCACGGCCGGACGCGAGCGGAGAAAACACCCCCACGACTGGAAGTCGCCTCGCCCGTGCCATCGTTCCCTTCGAAAGTACTCGCCGAATGTCTTCGGATACCCGCGGTGAAAGGCAAGGAAGTCCGGACGCGGCTCGATGCGGATCCCGCGCGCCGAGGCGCGCGCGCAGAAATCGTGATCCTCGCCGGTCGCGAGCCGCGGATCGAAACCCCCGACGCTCTCGAAGACGTCGCGCGTGACGATCAGATTGCCGCTCGGAATGTAGGAGGGCGCGCGCGACGGCCGACGAAACGCGAGGATCGTCTCCAGGCGGCCTGCGTCGGGCGGGACGGCGGCCGGAAAGCCGGTGATCAAGCCGATCGGCTTCTCGCGGACGATCGCGCCGAGCGCGGTCCGCCAGGAAGGCGCGACCTCGCAGTCGGCGTCGAGGAAGCAAAGGATCGAGGACGAGGCCGCCTCGGCGCCCAGATTGCGAAGGGTGCCGATCGTCCCTTCCGGCGCACGGAGAACCCGCGCCCCCTTCGACGCCGCGATCTCCGCGGTCCGGTCTTCCGAACGATCGTCGATCACGAGGATCGCGCCGCTCGCCCCGATCTCCTCGTCGAGACCGCGAAGCGCGTCGAGCGTTCTCCCGATCGCGCGTTCCTCGTCGCGCGCCGGAATGACGATCGCGTAGTCCCGGCTCATGAAGGCTCGCTCCGGTTCGCTCGCACGAGCGCCGCAGCCTCTTCCTCGTACACTCGAACGTACTCCTCGATCATGCGCGATGCGGAGAACTCGTCGGTTTCGCTCGAAGAGAACCGCTCGCGTGGGCGCCGCGGGAAGAAGCGGATCCCTCGGAGCGCTTCCGCGAGCGCCGCGGCGTCTCCCGGCTCCACGAGAAGCCCGTCCTCCGCGGAGACCGCCTCTGCGATCCCTCCGGTTCGGCTCGCCACGATCGGAACCCCGAGAGCGCGCGCCTCGAGAAGCGCCATCGGCATTCCTTCGTGCCGAGAGGGCATGACGAGAGCATCGAGACAACCGATGACACGGTCCGCGTCGTCGCGATGCCCGAGGAAGAGGACGCGGTCGGCGATGCCGAGCTCTTCCGCGCGCCGCTCGAGCTCCTCGCGCAAGGGCCCGTCCCCGACGAGAAGATATCGATGCTCCGGGCGGTCCGGCGCGAAACGGGCGGCCGCGTCGAGAAGGACGTCGAGCCCCTTCACCGGAACGAGCCTTCCGACGGCGCCGAAGAGAACGGTCCCTCCGGGTAGACCGAGCTCGCGAAGCAACCCCTCGCGATCACACGATCTCGGAAGGCGGTCCCTCTCGATCCCGTTTCGAATCCGAACGAGGCGCGCGCGGCCGGTCCGCCCGCGCAAGCGATCCTCGATCTCGCCGGACACGGCGACGAGAACGTGCGTCCCCAGGCGGATCACGAACCGTTCGATCGCGCGGAGAGCGCGCGCGCGGATCTTTCTCGCGGGGGGCGGGGGTTCGGGAAGACCGTGGAGCGTCCGGACGACGCGCGTGCGTGTCCCGCGCGCGGCAAGCGCGCCGAGAACATGCTCCTTGTAGCCGTGGGCGTGGAGCACGTGCGGGTTCGTTTCCCCTAGGATTCGCTGAAGGGCGCGTGCGATCGCGCGGGGGCCGTGCGTCCGCTCGTCGACGAGATCGACGCGAAGGCCCGCCGCGCGGAACTCCTCGAGAAGACGCCCCTCGCGGAAGACGACGGCGCTCCCCTCGATTCGGGAAGAGACGGCGATCCCCCGCGCGAGGGCGGCGGAGACCGCCTCCTTCCCTCCCCAGAGATCTCCCGAACAGATCTGACAGACCCGCGTCTTCTTCATGTCGGCCCGCGCGCCGATCGAACGCCGCCGATCTCCTTTAGGTCCGAACCACATCTCTCGCCGCCGTCCGCCGCGGCCGATCGTAGCACGCCGCTCGCGGACCGCTCAGCGGAAAAGCGCCCCCGGGCCGGCCTCCGGCGTCCGAACGCGCCCCGCCGAGGAGGTCGATTCCCCCGCTCGGAACTGGTACAATTCCGCCATTCGAAGTCGGCGCGGAAGCGTCGCCGGTCCACCCGCCGCGGCGGAGAAGAAGGAGGCCGATGGTGAAGAAAGTCATCGGGGCGGTCGGCAAGAACGCGTCGGGGAAGGACACGGTTCTCGACATCCTCGCTAAGCACTACGGGGTCCCGTTGATCTCGATGGGAGACATCGTCCGCGACATCGCGCACGAGAAGGGGATCGAGCCGACGAGGGAGAGCCTCAACGAGATCTCCCGCTCGCACTTCGAGAAGCACGGACCGGACTACTTCATCAAGACGGTGATCGATCGGATCGACGCCTCCGGCGCCCCTTTCACGGTGGTGGCCGGCATTCGAACGTATCTCGACGCCAAGAGCCTGCGCGATCGCTATGGACGCGATTTCCTCCTCATTCATGTCGTCGTTTCGGATGACACAGTCCGCATGCGGCGGGCGACCGAGCGCGGAACCCCGCGCGACCCGAAGACGATGGAGGAGCTTCATGAGCACGATGCGCGCGAAGAGAGGATCTTCGGCATCGAGAAGGCCGCGACGCTCGCCACATCCAGGATCGCCAACGACGACGGTCTCGCGGAGCTGGAGGAGAAGGTCGAGCGGTGGGTCGCGGAGAACCTGCCGGGGCTCGCGGGAAAGGGGGGATCGCGCGCGTAAGGAGCCTTCCCCGCCCTCTCGCGCGGTCCGGTGGTGTCTCGGCTCATGAGCCGTCCGGAAACGACGCGCGTTCTCCTCCCCCTCGCGGCGATCTATCTTCTCGCGCTCCTCGTTCAGATCCTTTATGTCCTTTCGATTCGCGGCGAGCCGACCTTCCGATCGCCGATCGTGGACGGCGCGGTGTATCTCGCCGATGCGCGGGCGTTCCGCGAGAGCGGGAGCCTCCCGGAGGCGCCGTTCCGCTACGCCCCTCTCTACCCGGTCCTCCTCGGGATTTGGCACGCGCTCGCGGGGGGCGATCTTCTCGCGACGCACATCCTCCAGGTCCTCTTCTCCTCGCTCGCCGCGCCTCTCGCCGCGCTCCTCGCGACCGCCGTCTTCGGGCGCGCGGAGGGGATCCTCGCGGGTCTTCTCTCGGCGCTCTACTGGCCTTTCCTCTATTTCGGCGGGGAGCTTCTTTCCGAACCGGTCTTCCTTCCGATCCTCCTCGGCTTCCTCGTCCTTGTCGCGCGCGAGGGAGGAAAGAGGCGGACACTCGGCGCGGGGATCCTCCTCGGGATCGCGTCGGCCGCGCGGCCGAACGCGCTTCTTCTTCTTCCCGCCTTCGCGCTCCGCGAGATCATCCGCCGGCGCGTCCGGCGAGGGCTCCTCCTCGCGGCCGGATGCGCGATCCCGCTCCTTCCCGTCTTCGCGTACAACCTCGCCGCGGGGAAGGACGCGGTGCTCGTCTCGACGAGCGCCGGGATCAACTTCTACATCGGGAACAATGAACATGCGAACGGACGCGACTCGGACTTCCCCGGAATCGTGCAGTGGACCTTCGAGAAGATCCACCGCCTCGCGGAGATCGAGAAGGGGAGACCCCTCCGGCCCTCGGAGGTCTCCGGTTTCTACATGCGCAAGGGGCTCGCGTTCGCCGCCGAGAAGCCGGGCGCCTTCCTCGCGCTGAACGCGCGGAAGCTCGCGCACCTCTTTTCCTCGTACGAGATCCCGAACATCGAGGACCCGAACTTCTACCGAGGGCGCTCGCGCATCCTCTCCTTCCCGCTCCTCTTCTCCTTCGGGATCGTCGCGCCTCTCGCCGTCGCCGGGATCCTCGGACGGCGGCGCCGGGAGCGCGAGGGGCCCCTCCTCCTCGCCGGAGCGGTGTACGTCTTCTCGATCGTTCTCTTCTTCGTGAACGCGAGGTACCGGCTCCCTCTCGTCCCGATCCTCGTCGTGTACGCCTCGGCGGGGCTCGCCGCGATCGTCCGGGCGCGGCGCGGCCCCCGAGGGACGCTCGTACGCCTTCTCGCCCTCCTCGCCGCGGCTCTTCTCCTCGTCAACTGGAACCCGAGCGAGCCGGAGAGGGACGAATCACAAACCCGTTTCAACGAGGGATGGGCCGCGCAGAAAAACGGGGACTTCGAGCGGGCGCTCGAGGAATACGCGCGCGTGGACCGATCGAGCGATTGGTACGCCCCCGCGCTCAACAACCGCGCGGTCCTCGAGATGACGCGGGACGATCTCGACGCGGCGATCGAGGATTTGCTTCATGCGGTGGCGATCGATTCGACGTATTTCGACGCATGGTCGAATCTGGGCCGCGCCTGCTATCGAGCCGGCCGAATGCGCGAGGCGGCGGAGGCGTTCGAGCGGGCCGCGCGGCTCTGGCCGCACGATCCCTCCTTCCACGCGAACCTCGGCCTCGCTCGAAAGGCGGAGGGGGATCTCGAGGGGGCGGCGCGGGCCTTCGGCGCGGCGCTCGAGGCGGACGAGACGTACCGGAGCGCGCGCCTCCATCTTGCCGAGATCCTGCTCGCCGGGGAGCGCCCCGCGGAGGCGCTTCCCCATCTCGAGCGCGCCCTTCGCGAGGAGCGGGGGGACGCCGCGGCGAGGTGGCTCCTCGGGAACGCGCTCGCCGGAGTCGGGCGGACCGAGGAAGCTGAGGCCGCCTGGCGGGAGGTTCTCCGGATCGCGCCGGGTTCGCCTCTCGCGGAGAGGGCGCGGGCGGCGCTCGGGAGCGATCCTCCCGGAGATTGAGCCGCCGATCCCCTTCCGATAGACTCGGAAACCGCGATGGAAGCCGCACCGATCATCCCCTACCGGAACATCCTCGTCATCCAGACCGGGTTCGTCGGCGACATGGTGCTCACGACCCCTCTCCTCCGCGAGCTCCGGCGGGCGGCCCCGGAAGCCGCGATCGCGCTCCTCCACGCGCCGAGAACTGCGGGGATCGTGCGGCGATCGCCTCACATCGACGACCGGATCGTCTTCGACAAGCGGGGGAGCGAGAGGGGCGCGCGGGCCTCGGCGCGGCTCGCCCGAGACCTTCGCCGGAGACGCTTCGATCTCGTGATCTCCGCGCATCGCTCCCTTCGGAGCGGATGGCTCGCCCTCGCGACGGGGGCCGGGCGAAGAATCGGCTTCGACCACCCCCCGAGCGCGGTTTTCTACACCGACACGGTCCCGTACAGCCGATGGGAGTCGACTTTCGTTCGGCGCAAACTCCGCCTGCTCGAACCGCTCGGCATCGAGGCGAAGGACGAGCGGACCGAGGCTTACTTCAACGAGGAAGACGCGGCGGCGGCCGAGGATCTTCTTCGTGCATCAAGTGTTCATCCCCCCTTCGCCGTCCTCGCGCTCGGCTCGGCCTGGCCGACGAAGAGGTGGCCGGGGGTTCGTTTCGGCGAGCTGGCCGCGATCCTCGCTCGGCGCGGAATGCAGAGCGTGCTCGTCGGCGGGGCGGAGGACGCGGGGGCGGCGGATGAGGCCGCGCGGGCCGGACCGGCCGTCGATTGGACCGGAAGGACTTCTCTCGAGGTCCTCGCCGCGCTTCTCTCGCGCGCCGCCCTCTTCGTCGGGAACGACTCGGGCGCCCTCCACCTCGCGTGCGCCGCGGGGACCCCGGCGGTCGCCCTCTTCGGGCCGACCGGCCCCGAGCAGTTTCGTTTCGACGGGAAGGTCCTCGTCGTTCGAAGCGACGCGCCGTGCGCCCCCTGCTCCGACCACGGCTCGCGCGAGTGCCCCCTCGGGAATTGGATCTGCCTTCCCGGAATCGACGCGGACCGGATCGCGCGCGAGGCGGAACGGTTGTTGGAAGGAGCAGAGCCCCGCCGGGGGCCGGGAGGATCTCCCGGTGCGTGAGACGCGGGCGAAGATCGTTGATGCAAAAACGATCGCCGTGATCCGGACCGACCGGATGGGAGACCTCATCCTCACGACCCCCCTGTTCCAGGCGATCAAGGAGGCCTCGCCCGAGGCGCGCGTGCTCTCGTTCGCCTCGCCCTACGCGGCGCCCGTCATCGAGCGGAACCCGCACGTCGACGAGACGATCCTCTGGAGGAACGACGCGCGGGAGATGTCGCGCGCCCTCGCCGCCCGCCGCCCCGAGGCGGCGATCCTCTTGAACCCCTCCTTTCGGGCGTGCGCGGCCGTTTGGAGAGCGGGGATCCCGTTTCGAACGGGACCTCTCTCGCGCCCTTCGTCGTTCCTCTTTCTGAACCGAGGAATCCGCCAGACGCGCTCCCGCTCGCCGCGCCATCAGTCGGAGCTCGACGCGGCGTTCGCCCCTCTCGTGACCGGCGGGCGCGCGTGCGGCGCGTCCTCTCCCCTCCTCTTTCTCGCGGAGAGCGAGCGCGAGGAGGGGGCGCGCCTTCTCGAGCGGTGCGGCGCGGGGGGAAGAAGCCCTCTCGCGGGCCTCCACGCGGGCTCCGGCGACTCCGCTCTCCGCTGGCCGGAGGAGCACGACCTCCTCCTCGGACGTCTTCTCCGCGACGACGGATGGTCGATTGTTCTTACCGGAAGCGCCTCCGAGCGCCCGCGCGCCGAGCGCCTCGCGCGCGCGATCGGCCCCGGCGCGTTCGTCGCCGCCGGAGGGGGAACCCTCCGCTCCTTCTTCGGTCTTCTTTCACACCTCAACCTATTCATCGCGCCGAGCACGGGTCCCCTCCACGCGGCGGCCGCGCTCGGCGTTCCGGTCGCGTCCCCCTACCCGCCTCTTCCCTCGCAGAGCCCGGCTCGATGGGGACCGCGGACGGAGCGCGCCGCGGTGCTCGTCCCGCCGGTCGAATGCCCGGCGCGCATTCGATGCAAAGGCGCGCGCTGCCCGCACCATCCTTGCATGGAGCGGATCGACCCGCGCGATCTCCGCGAGGCGATCCGCGCGCGCGTCGAACAGGAGGCTCGACCGGCATGAGGGAGGCGCTCTCCGTCGTCATCATCACGAGAAACGAGGAGGACGAGATCGAGGAGTGCCTTCGGAGCGTCTCCTGGGCGGACGAGATCGTGCTCGTCGACTCTCATTCGAGCGATCGGACCGTGGAGATCGCGAGGCGCTTCACCGACCGGATCCATCAGCGGGCGTTCTCGGGGTTCACCGACCAGAAGCAATGGGCGACCGACCGCGCGCGGGGGCCCTGGATTCTCAACATCGACGCCGACGAGAGGGTCCCCGAGGCGCTCCGCGCAGAGATCGAAGCGGTCCTCGAGCAAGGAACATCCTCGGCCGGCTTCCGCATCCCGCGGCTCACCTGGTATCTCGGACGCTTCGTCCGCCACGGCACGTGGTATCCGGACCGGAAGCTCCGGCTCTTCCGCAAGGACCGCGGGCGATGGACGGGGGGGAGCGTGCATGAGAGCGTCGCGATCGACGGCCCGGCCGGCGCGCTCCGGAACCCGATCCTCCACTACTCGTTCCGCACGCTCGCGGACCACTTCTCCACGATCGACCGCTTCACGCGTCTCGCGGCCGAGGACCTCGCCGCGAAGGGAGAGGGTGGATCCGTTCTCCGTCTTCTCGTCCATCCGCCCGCGACGTTCGTAAAGAGCTTGATCCTCCGGTTCGGCTTCCTGGACGGTTGGCGCGGGTTTCTCATCGCCGCGCTCTCGGCGCGTCATTCGTACCTCAAGTATGCCCGCGTGCGGGAGGCGCTGCGCGCGAAACGAACACGGGGAGTCGAACGATGACGCAGCATGAGAAGCCCGCCCTCGCCGTCGCCTGCTCCTCCCCCTCGTGGGGAGGAATGGAGATGGAGGCGGTTCTCTCCGCCGCCGCGCTCGCGAAGCGCGGGTATCCGGTTCTCTTCCTCGCGGGAAGGGGAACTCCCATCGAGCGGGAGGCGCGCGAGCGGGATCTCGCGGTCTTCCCGATTCTCTCGGGAAGCTACATCGCTCCCCTCACAGTCCTTCGCGCCGCTCGGCTCTTCCGGAAGAACGCCGTCCGGGTCGTCCACGCCGAGTACTCGAAGGATCTCTGGACCCTCGTTCCGGCGGCGCGCCTGGCCGGAGGGGTTCCGGTGATCCTCACGAAGCACGTCGCCTCTTCGATCGACAAGAAGGACCCGGCTCATCGCTTCCTCTTCTCGCGCACGGCGCGCGTCGTCTCGATCTCCTCGGCGATCCGGGAGAACTTGTTGAAAAGGACGCCGATCCCTCCCGAGCGGATCGTGACGATCCCGAACGGGGTCGATCTTCAACGCTTCAAGGATGGAAGATCCTTCCGCGCGGAGGTGCGCGCCGAGTTCGGGATCCGCATGGACGCGCCGCTCGTCGGCCTCGTCGGGCGGATCTCGCGGGGAAAGGGACATCTCGAGTTCCTCCGGGCGGCGGCGGCGGTGAAGGAGCGCGTCCCCGGCGCCCGCTTCCTCGTCGTCGGTTCCGTCACGAAGGGAGAAGAGGCGACCGCGCGCGCGGTGGAGGCGTTCGTGCGCGAGGCGGGTCTCGAGGAGGACGTTCGGTTCACCGGCTTCCGCAGCGATATTCCGAGAATCCTATCCGCGCTCGATGTACTTGCCGTCCCGTCCCGCTCCGAGGCGTTCGGGATCGTCGCCGTCGAGGGGATGGCCGCGGGTCTTCCGATCGTCGCGAGCGGATGTGCCGGAATCCTCGACATCGTCAGGGACGGCGAAACCGGAATCCTCTTCCCTCCCGATGATGTGGAGAAGCTCGCCGAGGCCCTCGTCCGAATTCTCGAAGATCCCGATCGTGGACGCGCGATGGGAGAGAGAGGACGAAGACGCGCGGAGGATCTCTTCGATCGAAGGAAGAAGACCGACCGAATGGAGGCGATGTTTCAAGAGGTGTGGGAGGAACGCCGCCTCGCCGCCGGAAGGCGCCGCGAGGAGTTCTCGGGACGAGCGCCCTCGCGCATCTGGACGAACCGCCACGGGCTCCTTCGCGTTCCTTGGAGGATCGCGCTCTTCCTTCTCCTCGGCTTCTCGCTCTCGGCAGCCTCGGTCCTTCTCCTCGCTCCGCTGCTTCGCTCGCTTCTCGGCCGGGACGACGCGCTCGGGGTGCAAGGCATCCCTCTCTCGCTCGCCGCCGCCGGATACGTTCTCGGGATCGCCGCGGTCTTCGTCTCGGGGGCGTTATTGGCGCGCCGCTTCGACCGGCGCCCGGCCGCGAGCCTCGGCCTCGGTCTCCACCCGAGATGGATCCGGGATCTCGCGCACGGGCTTCTCCTCGGAACTCTCCTGATCGGCGCCGTCGCCGGCGTGTCGGCCGCGGCGGGGACGCTCTCTCTCACCCCTGCCGGTCGGGACCTCCCGGCGGCGCTCGGCGACACCGTCCGCGTCTTCCTCCTCTTCGCGCTGGTCGCGGTCTTCGAGGAGCTCCTGTTCCGCGGATACCTGCTCCAAGTCCTCGCCGAGGGGATCGGAAAGGCCCGGGCCGCGATTCTCCTTTCCGCGGCCTTCGGGCTCACCCACGCCTTCAACACGGGAGGCACCGCCGCGGGCGCGCTTGCAACCGGATGCGCGGGACTCCTCCTCTCGATCGCCTACTTCCGCACGAGGAGTCTCTGGCTCCCGATCGGGATCCACACGACGTGGAACTTTGTTCTCGGGTGGATCCTCGCGGCGCCGGTGAGCGGCGAGGTCATGAAGAACACACCGTTTATCTATCGACCATCAGGACCTGAATGGATGACGGGCGGAGCGTTCGGCCCGGAGGCCGGCCTCCCCGCGCTCGCCGGCATGGGGCTTCTCGCGCTCTACCTCGCGCGCTCGAAGAGGGTTCGCGCCACGGAGGAAGCGCTCCGCGCGTTCCCGCCCCCGGAAGAGAGAGTGTAGCTAGGCTAGCGTTCGCGGTCCTTCTTGGCGCCGCTCGCCCCTCGCACGCGCTCGGTCTCGGCGGGAATGTCGATTCGGAAACGGCGGACGACGCGGCCGAAGCGGCGCTCGATCGCCCGGCGCCTCTCGTTTCTGCGAAGCGCCGATCGGTCTCTATGTTCACCCGCTCGCAGGTTGTCGGATCGGGCGTGTCGGAATCCGGTCATCAGCGAACACCGCCTTTCGAAAGGGCGTGGTCTCTCGGCTCGAAAACGGCTCCCCCGGCCCGTTCGTTCCGGGAACGGCGGGGCCGGTCTCCGCCCGCGCGCGGCGAGCCTTGGGGCCGCGAACGGGGGCGGGGGGACGGCGCCGACGAACGATCGAGGAATCGACGGCCGCGATCGGTTTATACTAGGCGCGCCCTGCGTTTCGGTCAAGCGGAACCCGGCTTCTTCGAGCGCTCCTTTTCGAGCGCGGGGGGGATCATGAAGCTTCCGATCATCGAGTATCTCCGGTGGGCGAGGGAAACGAAGGACGTCCCGTTTGACCTCTCCCGAAGCGGAATGGAAGAGATCCCGCTCGAAAGACTCGGCGTCCCGCCGGAGAAGCTTCTCGTTCCGGAGTCGTCCGAATGGGGAAGCCCGACGCTTCGCTCCGCGATCGCCGCCTCGTACGGATTGCCGGAGAAGAACGTCCTTCCCGCCAACGGGACGACGTTCGCCCTCTTCCTCGTCTACGCGGCGCTCCTCGATTCCGGGAGCCGGGTTCTCGTCGAGGAGCCGGCGTACGAGCCGATCCGGAGAATCCCGGCCCTCCTCGGCGCGCGGATCGACCGTCTCCCGCGCCCGTTCGAGAAGGGCTTCCGCTTCGATCGGGAACGCCTTCTCGACGCCCTCGCCCCCGACGTGCGGCTCGTCGCGCTCACCGATCCGCACAACCCGAGCGGGGTCCGCTTGACGCGCGAGGAGAGGGATTGGCTCGCGGCGGTCGCCGAGGACCGGGGCGTCGATATTCTGGTCGACGAGGTGTACGCCGATTTCGCCCGCCCGGACGGAAGCGCGGAATCGCCCGAGTACGCGAACGCCTTCCGCCACGGAACACGCATGATCTCGGTCGGCAGCCTGACCAAAGTGTACGGCCTCGGACGGCTTCGCGTCGGATGGATCCTCGCGCGCGAGGAGGTGATCCGGCGCGCGGCCCCATTCTACGACTACACGATCGGGGATCTCTCCGGTCCGTCGGTCGCGCTCGGCGTCGCCGCGCTCGCGAAGCGCGAGGAGCTCCGCCGCCCCGCCGAAGAGCGCGCCGCCCGGTGCCTCGCGATCGTCTCTTCATGGATAAAAGAAAGGCCGGACCTCGAGTGGGTCCGGCCCGACACGGGGATCACGGCTTTTCCGCGCCTCCGAGAGAGAAGAGACCTGCCGGCGCTCCTCGAGCGCGCCCGCCGGGAGCAGGGCGTCCTCGCCGTCCCCGGGAGCTACTTCGAGGATGCGCGCGGCTTCCGTCTCGGCTTCGGCCTCCCTCCCGCTCTACTGTCGGTAGCGCTCGAGCGCCTCGGCATGGCCCTTTCCGACGGGCCATAGGACGTCCGGAACGATCCGCTTCGCCGGAACGTAGTCGAGCCACTCCTCGAGCTCGTCGAGATCGAGCGTGATCAGCATCTCGTACATCTCGCCGAGCAGCTCTTCGGCGTCGAACACATGGCCGTCGATGACGATGTACATCGCGACCGCTTCCTCGTCGTCGCAGTTCACCATGTAGATGTCCGCTTCCGGAGAACCGTCGATCTTGATCGTCCCATCGAGGCACGTGTCCGGATCGCTGACCATCGTGAGCACAAGGTCGAATGACGGATCATCGGTCGTCCAGAGATGAACCGTCCCCTCGACCGCCCCCTCGGCGAGCGAGGTGTCCACGCTCCCCGACGCCTCGAAGTAGAGGGTCGGCTCGCCCGGATACGCGTACCATCCGGAGATCTCCCCCTCTCCGTCCTCACCGCCCATCTCGATCTCGAAGTACCAGTTCGCCCCGCACGAGTGGCCGGTGACCTCGACGTTTCCGTGGCCCGCGCTCGCGTCAAGCTCGCCCCTGACGCGGAGGCGTAGGCTGTCGTTCGGCGAACCGTCCGCGTGGACGGAGACATCGATCCGGATCGAATCGGTCGGCTCGCCGGCGAAGAACTCCCTGAGCACGATGCTCCCCGGGACCGGGTTTCCAAGGGTGTCGATACCCGCCACGATGATCTTCACGGCGTCCGTCGGCTGCGGGCTGATCCGCACCGCCCCGTCGAGCGGGCGCATCGGCGTTGTGTCCTGCCACGTCCCATAGAAGGGGGAGAGATCGCCGTCGGTCCGCATCGCCGAGTCGATCGCCAGTACGAGCAGTCCCATCTCCGGCAGGTTCTCCGGAAGGCCGAGCCCCGCGAGAACGACCATCGGATCGCAATCCTCGACGGCGCCTTGCACGGAGCCGAGCACGTTCTCGATCTCCTGGAGAACCTGATCGGTCGTCAGCGTGTCTCCCGGTCCGTTCGGCCCGGATGGGTTGTTGTCACCGTCATCGTCGCCGCCGCACCCTGGGAAGAGCGACACGGCGAGAGCAAACGCGAGGGCGGAAAGTAAGGAAGAAAAACCGTCGCATCGTCGTCACCTCCATCCGGAAACGCGCGTTTCCGAGGCGATCCACTCTTCCCGTTATCGACCGGGAATCGCCAAGACTTGACCCGAATCATGCACGCATTCCCCGCCGCCGTCACGGAGGGGTTTATGGTCTCGCCTAGGCCTTCGGGTCGCCCGGCTCCCCGAGGAGGCGAGCGTAGGTGGAAAGCACTCCGATGTGAATCGCCTCGTGCAGCGTGGAGAAGCTAAGCGCTTCCGCCGCGTTCGAGAGAACGATCCCGAGCGCGGTGAACGCGGGCTCGGGAAGAGGCGCCCGGAGATCGATCCCCCCCTCGATGAACTCCTCCACGCGCGCGCGCGCCGGATCGAGAAGGGAGACGACCTCGTCCCAGTCGGGGCGGTTCCCGTTCCACTCGCAGGAGCAGGTCCCCTCGCCGAACAGCTCCGGATAGCTCGCGGGAAGAACGCCTCTCTCCCCGAAGGGGCGGAGGAGGACGCTTTCCTGAACGGCGAGAAGATGGCCGATGTTCCAGATCGGGCAGTTGCCGCAGCGGTGCGGAATGCGATAGGCGTCCTCGGCGGTGAACCGAGCGGCGACCACGATCGTGAGATCGCGGACTTCCCGGGCATGCTCGATGAGGACCGTTCGCAGCAGCGCGTTCATGGTGCGACTTTCGTTTGATCTCCGCTCTGAGATTAAGCAGACCGCCGCGGAATCGCCACACTTTCTTCGGCGACCGATCCCTGGATCGTTTCTCGCGGGGTCCGCTCGATGGTATCCTGAAGACGATCATTCCCCTCGAAGGCGCGAGCCATGAAGAAGAATCCCTTCGATCGGATCGAGATCGTGGATGGGGACATCACGAGGGAACGGGTGGCGGCGATCGTGAACGCGGCCAACCGGACGTTGCTCGGAGGGGGAGGCGTGGACGGGGCGATCCACCGCGCGGCGGGTCCCGAGCTCCGCCGGTTCTGCGAGACGCTCGGAGGATGCGAGACCGGGGACGCGAAGATCACGCCGGGGTTCCGCCTCTCCGCTCCGTTCGTGATCCACGCGGTCGGGCCGGTCTATCGCGACGGGAGGCACGGCGAGCCGGAGGCGCTCGCGTCCTGCTATCGCCGGTCGTTGGAGCTCGCCGCGGAGCGCGGGTGCGCCGGCATCGCCTTCCCCGCGATCTCGACCGGGGCGTACGGTTACCCCTTCATCGAGGCGAGCCGAATCGCGATCCGGACGACGATTCGGTTCCTCCAGGCGCACCCCCTTCCGAAGACCGTTCGCTTCGTCCTCTTCGGCGAAAGGGATGCCGCCGCGTTCCGGAAGGTCCTCGGGAACATTCGATCGGAGGACGCGCCGAAAAGCGAGTAGAATGCGGCGGAAGCGCCCGAGCACCGATGGGGACCTCTGCCGCAAAGGAGATCCGTCTTGAACCTGTACGCCGAACTGGAAGCGCGCGGCTTCATCGAGAACGCGACGTCCGAGGAGATTCCGAAGCTCCTCGAGCGCGAGAAGGTCTCCTGCTACATCGGGTTCGACCCGACCGGACCCTCTTTCCACGCGGGGAACCTGATCCCGATCATGGGCCTCGCCCACTTCCAGCGGGCCGGGCACCGCGCGATCGCGGTGATGGGGGGGGCGACCGGCATGATCGGGGATCCCTCGGGGAAGTCGAAGGAGAGGAACCTCCTCGATCCAGAGACGCTCGAGCGGAACCTCGCCGCCCTCAAGAAGCAGTTCGAGCGCTTCCTCGACTTCGGCGGGGGAAAGGCGCTCCTCGTGAACAACGCCGACTGGCTCGGATCCTTCGGCTTCATCGAGTTCCTCCGCGACGTCGGCAAGCATTTCCGCCTCGGCGAGATGCTCGCCAAGGAGAGCGTGAAGAGCCGGCTCTCGGGAGAAACAGGCATTTCGTACACGGAATTTTCGTACATGCTCCTTCAGGCGTACGACTTCCTGCACCTCCACGATACGCACGGCTGCGTGCTCCAGGCGGGCGGAAGCGATCAGTGGGGGAACATCACCACGGGGATCGATCTCATCCGGAAGCTGCGCGGCAAGCAGGCGTACGGGATCGTCTTCCCTCTTCTCGTCGACTCCTCCGGCCAGAAGCTCGGAAAGACGAGCGACGGGGAGCGGATCTGGCTCGATCCGGCCCTCACCTCCCCCTACCGGTTCTATCAGCATTGGATCAACGCGAGCGACGCGGACGCGATCCCCTTTCTCAAGATGTTCACGTTCGTTCCGCTTCCAGAGATCGCCGAGATCGAGCGCGAGCTCGCGGCCGCGCCCGAGCGCCGCGCCGCGCAGAAACGCCTCGCCGAGGAGGCGACGCGGCTCGTGCACGGAGACGGGGCGCTTCGCGCGGCGGTCCGCGCCTCGGAGATCTTCTTCGGGGGAACGCTCGATGGGGTGGACGAGCGCACCCTCGCCGACGTCTTCGCGGACGTTCCCTCCGCCGTCCTCCCGCGCGCGCGCCTCGCGGGGGGCCTTGGGATCGTCGACCTTCTCGTCGAGAGCGGTCTTTCGACGGGAAAGGGGGCGGCGCGGAGGCTCATCGAAGGAGGCGGGGTTTATCTCAACAACGTGCGCGTGGAGAGCCCGGACCGCTCCGTCGGGCCGAACGACCTGGCGGCCGGATCGACGCTCGTCCTGAGACAGGGGAAGAAGAACTACCGCCTCGTTCGCTTCGAAGAATAGCCCCGATCCGACCGAGGCACGCCGGGTCTCTTCTCGGCCGGGTCGCGCAAGAAGCATCCCTCCGACGGATCAACGCTCACGCGACGGCTTCTTCATGAGGACGACGAACGCGGCGGCGATGTTCTTCTCATGAGTGAGCGTGAGATGCGAGGCGGCCACGTCGAGAAGGTCGGCCCGGCGCCTCGCCCCCCCGTGGAACAGGACGCGCGGCCCCTCTCCTCTCCGACGTGACACCTCGACGTGCCGGAAGAACACACCCCGCGACACGCCCGTACCGAGAGCCTTCATCGCCGCCTCTTTCGCGGCGAAGCGGGCGGCGAAGGAAGGGACCGGATCGCGCTTCGTGCGGCAGTACGCGATCTCTCCTTCCGTGAACACGCGCCTCAAGAAGCGATCGCCGAAACGATCGATCGCGCGGCGCATCCGCTCGATGAGGACCATGTCCATCCCGATACCGGCGATCATGACGCGATCCTCATTCGGCCCGCCGATCGGAAAACTACACCCGATCCTTCCATCCGTCAAGCGGGTCCGGCGCGCGCGGACGATCCGCCGGCGCGAAAGAGGCCGGGCGCGAGGATCTCCCAATCCTTCGGCGCCTCGCGAAGCCTCTCGTTTCCGCCGACCCAGAGAAAGCCGCCCGGCAGGAGCGTGGAGCGAATCTTCTCGAACACCCGAAGCCGCGCGTCCTCGCCGAGATACGTGAACACCCCGTTCCGCGCGAGGATCCAGTGGAACGGGCCCGGCCAACGGTCGCTTCTCCAATCGAACCGCTCGAAACGGACCGAGTCCGCGAGGGTGCGGTCGAGGATCCAGTTTCCGCCTTCGAGGCGGAAGTAGCGCCGCACGTACGGTTCGGGCACGTTGTGCACCGCGCTCGAGGGGTAAACCGCTTCGCGCGCGCGCCGGAGACACGATTCGGAAACATCCGCCGCGAGGATCTCGATCGGGATCTCGGACACGCTCGATTCATTCCAAAGCATTCGAAGGGTGAAGGGTTCCTCGCCCGACGCGCATCCGAGCGAGAAGACGCGGACCGGCCCCTTCCCCGCCTGTTCGACGAGCCGGGGAAAGAGGATCTCGGGGAGCGAGAGCCAGACGCTTCGATCTCGGAAGAACCGGGAGACGGTCACGTGAAGAAGGGCGCCGAGAAGGAAGCGCTCCTCCGGAGAGCGCGCGAGCGTCTCCCGGTACTCCCAGAGCGTGCGGAGCCCGAGCGCGCGGAGTCTTCTCCGGACGCGCCCCCGAAGCCCGAATCGGACGCGCCGGTAGCCGCGCCACGACAGGTCGAGTCTCGCGAACGCGTCTCGCAGAAAGGCGTCGAAGGCCGCCCGCTCGAACGGGGGAGGCTCCCCGCTCTCTTCCCCGCGACTCGCCTCGTCCAGCCTCCCCGCGATCCGCGCGAGCCGCTCCCGAATGCGCCGCGTGTGCGTCCCGAGCCAGAAGAGCCTCCCGCACTCCGCGCACCGGCGGAACGGCCCCGAGACCCCCGCCGGCCGGGCGGGCGGATCGTTCTCCTCGGCGAGCCGCCCGTTGCACTCCATGCAGCGGGAAAAGGAGCGCGCGAGAGGATCGAACGAGGGGAAATGGCGGAGCACCTCGACGAGCTGCTCGTCGAGATCCGCGCTCTCGAGGACGATTCGCTCTTCTTCTCCGCCGGGAAAGCGCGTGTCCCGCGTGAGGACGACCCGTCCCTCCCTGCGGGCCGATCGGAGAATCTCGTCGTCGGACGCGCCCCGACCGGCGTACGCCACGTCGAGCCCCGCCCCTCGGAGCCAGCGCGCCAGACGCGCGAGCATGTCGTCGGCCAAGAAACACGGATCGCCCATTCGGAATCCCGCCGCGCGGCGCGGCTCTTGCCCCGCCCTCGCCCCTTCGATAGAATCACGCGGGAGCGCCGGAACCAAGCGCCGACTTTCTCGCGAGGTGAATCCTATGCCGGACATCGTCATCATGCGCCACGGGCACGCGATGCCCTCCGACACGGACCCCGACCGGGGCCTCACCGAGACGGGCATCGCCGACTCGATCTACGTCGCCGATCAGCTCGCCGCGGCGGGCATCCGCGTGGAGCGGATCCTCCACAGCGGGAAGACGCGCGCCCGCCAGACCGCGGAGATCCTGACCGACAGGGTCGGGCGCTCGGCCGCGATCGAGGTGAGGAAGGGGCTCGACCCGAACGACGAAATTGACGCGATCGCGCAGGAGCTTTCCTCGATCGAAGAGGACATCGCCGTCGTGGGGCACTTGCCCCACCTCGAGCTTCTCCTCACCCGGCTCGTGGGGAAAGAGTACGCCCTGAAGCTCCCTCCGGCCGCCGCCGTTCACTTGAAGCGTGAAGGGATAGCCTGGAGCTTCCACGGCCGGTACAAACCGCATCGCTAGCCGAGGTCGAGCTCGTCGAGATCCTCTTCGTCCAACCCGAAGAAGTGTCCGAGTTCGTGGTAGACGGTGATCGCGATCTCCTCGACCAGGGTCTCGCGATCCGCGGCCGCCCTCTCGATGTTGTGGCGGAAGAGATGGATCGTGTCCGGGACCCTTTGCGAGCCGGCCTCCCGATCGGGAAGCGGGATCCCCCGATAGAGCCCGAGGATCGAGGGGTCGAAAGGAGGCTCCTCCTCGAGAAGGATCTCCTCCGGAGGAACCGGCTCGACGAGGATGGCGACGTTCTTCTCCCGGACCGCGTCCCGAAACCGCTCCGGAAGCCGGTCGATCGCCTCCTCGACCGCCCGCAGGAAGTCCTTCTCCGGAATTCGGAAGGGCCGCGGGAAGCCCTCCGGGTCGGCGCGGGCCGCGCGTTCCGCGAAGCGGTCCGCATCTTTGAGACGCCCCGCGCGCTCGGCGAGGCGGCTCAGCACGTCGAGCGCCTCCGCCCTCTCCTCGATCTTCAGCGCCTCCTCGGCGCGTCGCCTCGCGCCGAGGAAGTCCCCGAGCGAGAAGCGGATCCGCGCGAGCCCCGCGAGAAGATCCGCCGCGTCGGGGAGCATCTCGACGGCAAGCTCGTAGTCCTCACAGGCCGCGCGCACTCCCCCGAGCGCCCAGAGCGCGTCCCCGCGAAGCGCGAGGAGATCCGGCGCGTCCGGGAACTCCCGGACCGCATGGTCGGCGAGGCGGAGCGCCTCTTCCGCTTCCCCTTCGTCCAGCTTCTCCTCGATCGCCTCGATCTTCTCGGCGATCCTCCGGTCCGTTTCGTCCACGGGCGCACCTCGCGTGTTCGGGCGCGGGGATGAGTTCTCCCGAACGTTCGTTCGCGTCGCTCGACGGCCCCTTCCCCGCGAGGCCGGTCTCCGTTCAGCATAGCAGAGGCCGTGGCGGTGCACACTCCATGAGGGGCCATCCCGAGGATTGCCCCCTCCGGGAACTTCTGATAGTCTCCGGGTTCTAAGACTCGGGAGAAGGAAACGGAGACGAACCGACAAGGAAAGGGACTGCCGATGAGACGACACCTACCGACGATTTCCGCGCTGCTCTTTCTTGCGGCGGGCGCGGGAAGCGCGCAGATTTCGGAAACCGTTCAGCAATCGGTTGCCGAGGAGGTCCGAACGAACCCGATGGTTCTCATGAAGACCACGCTGGGAGACATCCGAATCGAGCTATTCGCCGACAAGGCGCCGATCACCGTAGAGAACTTCCTCTCCTACGCGGACGAGAAGTTTTACGATGGAACGATCTTCCATCGGGTGATCGAGAGCTTCGTCATTCAAGGAGGCGGCTTCACGAAGGATCTCGCGCGCAAGCCGACCAAACCCGCCGTCAAGAACGAAGCGGACAACGGGCTCTCGAACACGCGCGGGACGATCGCGATGGCGCGGCTCCCCGAGCCGCATTCCGCAACCAGCCAGTTCTTCATCAACGTCCAGGACAACACGAACCTCGATCACTTCGACGGCGAAGCTCGTTTCGGCTACTGCGTGTTCGGACGGGTGGTGGAGGGGATGGACGTCGTGGACAAGATCCGCGCCGTGAAGACCGGAGCGATGGGGCAGCTGCCGAAGGATGTCCCTCTCGATCCGATCGAGATCCTCTCGGTGAGGCGCGTATCGACCGAATAGCTCGGTTGGGGACAGGCACCTATTGAGACACGGGTGCCTGTCCCCGGCTTCCCGGCTTCCGGCTTTTCCTATCCGGCCTTCTTGATGAGCTCCAGACTGAACGTCAGCACCACCTCGTTCGCGATGAGCGGAGGCCGGTACTTCGTATCCTTCCAGCCGACGCCGAACTCCTCGCGCGTCAGCTTGAGCCGACCCTCGAACCCGGCGCGCGTCCCGCCCCACGGATCTTGGATCGATCCGAGGTACTCGAAAGGGATCTCGACGGGGCGTTCCATGTCCAGAATACGGAGCATGCCGCGCAGGACGTGACCTTCCTCGCTCTTCGCGACCCCGGTACTCGTGAAGACGATCTCCGGGTAGTTCGCGACATCGAAGAAGTCGGCGCCGCGAAGATGCTCGTCGCGCTTTTCGTTCTGCGTATCGACGCTCCCCGCCTTCACGCGGATCGACACCGATCCGCCCTCGAGCTTCTCCTCGTCGAAAGCCACCGACCCGGTGAAGTCGGTGAACATCCCTTTCACGTTCGAGATCCCGAGATGGCGGATCGTGAACGCGATCCCCGAGTGCGCGCGGTCGATCTCCCATTCCGCGGCCCCGGCCAGCCCCGGGATCAGCGCAAAGACGGCGACGAGCGCGAGCGTTCGACTCTGTGCCTTCATTGCTTCCTCCTTTCGGTCGTTTCGGTGCCCCCGTCCGTTCCAGGAGCGGGGAGCGGTTCTCCGTCCGCGACGAGCGGCCGGCGGATCTTGTCGAGCAGCGCAAGAAGCGTGTCGATCTCCTTCTCATCGAGGCCGCGCACCGCGCGCTCCGTGCTCGCGCCGATCGGGCCGTCCAGATCGGCGAGCACCCGAAGCCCTTCCGGCGTGATCCGGAGGGTGCGGATTCTCCCGTCGCGCGGAGAGCGGTTCCGGCGAACGAGCATCTTCCCCTCGAGCTTCGCGACGAGCCTGGCGATGTTCGGCTCGCGCGAGACCATGCGCGACGCCACGCGATGCGTGGGAAGCCCCTTCCCCCCCGCTCCTCGAAGGATCCGGAGGACGTTGTACTGCTCCCGGGAAAGCCTGAAGAGCCGGAGAGGCCGGTGGGCGACGTCGAGCGCGCGATCAAGCGTAACTTGCAAAGAAACAATCAGTTCCGTCTCCAGGTTTGGGAACGGTTTGGTCTGCTCGATCAGCGCCCGCAGGCTTCCATTCGATTTCATGCCTGTAGACATAAGAAGAAATTGTCAGCCATGGGAGATATTTTTCGCGCCCCCGCGCCCTTGCCGCGGCTTGACGAAAACGCGAATGCAGACCTAGAGTTAGGTGTTTTGCGTCAAGGGCCGGAAACGGCCGGATCCACAACCCACAAGGAACTGGGAGGTAGCTGTCCATGACATCCACCGGTATGAACCCGTTTGCCATCGCCCAGCAGCAGCTGGACGAGGCGGCGGAGAAGCTCGGCCTCGATCAGGCCACGCGGGAGTTTCTCCGCTGGCCCCTCCGGGAGTTCGTCGTCACGATTCCGCTCCGCATGGACGATGGAAGTGTGAAGATCTTCCGCGGGTACCGCGTCCAATACAACAACGCGCGCGGGCCGACCAAGGGCGGTCTTCGCTGGCACCCGGACGAGACGATCGACACGGTGCGGGCGCTCGCCGCGTGGATGACATGGAAGACGTCGGTTGTCGATATTCCGCTCGGCGGCGGCAAAGGTGGCATTACTTGCAACCCGAAGGATCTTTCCGAGGCGGAGAAGGAGCGGCTCGCCCGCGCGTACATCCGCGCCGTCGGCCGAATCCTCGGCGTGACGAAGGACGTGCCGGCTCCGGACGTCTACACCACCCCGCAGATCATGGCGTGGATGATGGACGAGTTCGAGACGATCGAGAAGGAGGCCCATCCGGGCGTCATCACCGGCAAGCCGCTCGCGCTCGGAGGTTCCCAAGGGCGCGGCGATGCGACCGCGCGCGGGGGCGTCTACTGCGTGCGAGAGGCGGCCAAGATGCTCGGCCTCGACCTCAAGGGAAAGACGGCGGCGATTCAAGGCTTCGGCAACGCCGGCCAGTTCGGCGCGATCCTCGGCCAAGAGATCCTCGGCCTCAAGATCGTGGCGGCGAGCGACTCCCGCGGCGGCGTGTACAATCCGGACGGCCTCGACGCGCAAGCCCTGGTCGACTACAAGCTGAGGACCGGCAAGATCGACGGCTTCAAGAACTCGAAGCCGATCTCGAACGAGGAGATTCTGGAGCTCGAAGTCACGGTTCTCTTCCCCTCCGCGCTCGAGAACGTCATCACGGGAAAGAACGCCGGCCGGATCAAGGCGAAGATCTCGTGCGAGCTCGCCAACGGGCCGACGACCCCGGAAGCGGACAAGATCCTTTATGAGAAAGGGGTCTTCGTGCTGCCGGACTTCCTTGCGAACGCGGGCGGCGTCACGGTCAGCTATTTCGAGCAGGTCCAGAACACGTACAACTTCTACTGGCCGCTCGAGGAAGTGCACTCCCGCCTCGACGAGAAGATGACCAAAGCCTTCCACACGGTGTACGAGATGCATAAGAAGGAGAAGGTCCACATGCGTCTGGCCGCATACATGGTGGCCGTCAACCGCGTCGCCGAGGCCTGCAAGCTTCGCGGATGGGTGTAGGCGACCGACGATCGCACAACGAGGCCGAGGGCCGGGCCGCCGCGTCCGGCCCTCGGGCGTCTACGCGAGGAGAGGGCGCATGAAGGAAGAGGCTCCTCCCCCCGCTCGCGGCCGCGCGACCGCCGAGCGGCTTCGCGAGCGGCTCGAGGAAGGCTCGGCGATAGCCGCGCGGATCTACAGAAACCTGCTCATCCTGCTCCACACAAAGGGCTGCGTCACGATCGACACGATCCACGACGAGGCGGGCCGCATGATCGAGGGGGAAGGAATCCCACGGGCCGCAAGCGACGATCCGAACCGCGGTCTCTCGATCCGCTGGGACTCCGGTCTCCGGGACGCCGTGTATGCTCTGGTCGAGCGGTACACCGCGGAGCACCTCACGCCCGAGGATGTGGACAACGCCGTCCATCAGGCGAGGCGCGCCGAGAGAGCACGCACCCTCGAGGAGATCGCGAACGTGCCGGGCGTCTCGTTTCAGCTCCTCGCCGACAAAGTCCGCGAGTATTGCGCTCTCCCCAAAGAGCCGGGATACGACCCGCTGCAAGAGGAGTCAACGGGGGTGCGGGTTGCGCTCATCCGCCACTTCCTGAGTGACCGTCTCGAGTTCATCGGGGTCGCGAAGCGCCATCTCGCGGTCGAGGATATGCTCCCGATCGTCGGAAACGCCATCGGCCCGCGCGCGGGGCTCGGGAAGGTGGGCGGGAAGGCGGCAGGGATGGTCCTCGCGCACAAGATCGTGCGGCGGCATTTCGAGAAGTCGGGGCGCGAGGCTCCCTTCCCGCTCGGCACCCCCGAGTCGTACTACGTGCGCTCGGATCACTTCACCGAGTTCGTGCAGCGGAACGGCCTCATGGATTATTACGACATCAAGTACAAACCGATCTCCGAGATTCGCCGTTCGTATCCCCTGATCCGCGAGATCTTCAAAAACGGACAGTTCGCGCCGTATATCATGCGGGAGCTGCGGGGTCTTCTCGAACGGGTCGGCGACTCTCCCCTCGTGATCCGCTCCTCGAGTCTTCTGGAGGACAACTTCGGCTCCGCGTTCTCCGGAAAGTACGAGTCGATCTTTCTCGGCAACCAGGGGCGGATCGAACGACGGTTGGAGCAGCTGATCGGCGCGATCGCGGAGGTGTACGCCTCGACGCTCGGCCCCGACCCGATCCTCTACCGGCGCGAGAGAAGTCTGATCGACTACGACGAGAAGATGGCGGTCCTCATCCAGAAGGTGGTCGGTTTCCGCCACGGCCGCTACTGGCTCCCCGCGTGGGCCGGGGTCGCTTTTTCTCAAAACGAGTGGCGCTGGAGCCCGCGCATCCGCAGGGAGGAAGGGCTCGCGCGGATCGTCCTCGGTCTTGGGACGCGCGCGGTCGACCGCGTGGGAGACGACTACCCGAGGATGGTCCCCCTCGGGAACCCGACTCTTCGCCCGGAGATCGGGGCGGAGGAGATCATCCGCTATTCGCAAAGAACCGTCGACGCGATCAACCTGGAGACGAACCGCTTCGAGCGGGTTCCTCTCCTCGATCTTCTCGGGGACGAATCCTTTCCCGATCTTCACCGCATCGTTTCGATCGCGGAGCACGGGATGATCGCCGCGCCGGCCTCAAGCCGGTTCGCGGCGAAGAAATCGTCCCTCGTCGTGACCTTCGACGGGCTCCTCTCCGGGCCGTTCCCGTCTTTTCTTCGCGAGATTCTCGAGGTTCTCTCGGCGGCCTACAATTCTCCGATCGACGTCGAGTTCGCGTTCGACGGGCGGACCTTCTTCATCCTTCAAGCACGCCCGCAGGCGGAGCGGATTCAAGCGTCCGAAGTCGCGCTTCCCGAAGACACGCCGGACGAGCAGAAGGTGTTCAGCGCTTCACGCTTCGTTCCGACCGGGAAGATCGTCGACATCGAGTACGTCATCTACATCGATCCTGTCGACTACGGGCGCGTCCCGACGGCGGAGAAGAAGAGCGCGATCGGCCGCCTCGTCGGACGCCTCAACGACCGGCTCGAGCACTCCCGCTTCGTCCTGATGGGGCCGGGGCGCTGGGGGTCGAACAACATCGACCTCGGCGTGCGTGTCCGCTACGCGGACATCCACCGGACGAAGGCGCTCATCGAGATCGCGCGCGCCCGCGGGGGATACACGCCCGAGGTCTCGTTCGGCACGCACTTCTTCCAGGATCTCATCGAGTCCGGGATCTTCTATCTTCCCCTCTATCCGGACGAGAGCGGAAATCTCTTCAACGAGCGTTTCTTCCGAGAGTCCCCAAACATGCTCGTTTCGCTCTTCCCCGAGGCAGCCGAAGAGGCGGAGGCGGTCCGTGTGATCCACGTGCCGAGCGCCAGGGGAGGCCTTTTCCTTCACCTCTATATGAACACGGACAAACAGAAGGCGCTCGCCGTCCTCGGCCCGAAGGTCTGAGGAAAGGGGGCGCGATCAGGGTCCGGCTTCCGGCGGCCCGTTCTTCTCGCTCCGCGGCAAGAAGGCAGGGTTCGCGTAGATCTCGAGGATCGGCCGGCCGTTCGCGAGAAAGCGCTTCTCCAATCGCCAGGTTTCGCGGATCTCGCGCTCGTGAACCTCGCCCCACGCGGCGCCGTCGAACCCGCGACGTTTGTAGTTCTCGAAGACCCAGGGGACGAGAAGTGCGAGGCGCCCCTCCCGATAGCACGCGAACCTCGCATTGCACGTGGACGAGTGCAGATAGAGCGGGCTTTCGAAGGGGAGCGCGTCGACGACCACGATCTCGTCCGGCGAGACGCGTTCGTTCGCGTAGGCGGCCGCCTCGTTGTAGATCCTCTCGGTTTCCCGGTAGATCAGGATCTCCCGCGCGCTCCGGTATCCTCCATAGAGGAGAATCGCCGCTGCGGCGGAGACGGCGAGGAGGGATCTTCGCCCCCCGACCCAAACCGCCGTCGCGTGGCCGGCGAGAGCTGCGAGCGGGACCGCGGCGGGGAGAAGCCAGTTCATCTGCCGGCGCCCCCAGAAAAAGAAGAGAAGCCAGAGAGCGAGAAAGAGAACCGGCCCCCGCATCGCCCGAGAGAAACTCGCGCGAAGGAGCGGCGCGAGGAGGGCGAAAACGAAGAGCGGCGCGGGAACGACGCGAAAGAGATCGGCCCAGTCGAACGGAAGGGATCTCCAGAAAGCCATCGCGCGGAGAAGAGCGCGGTCTTCTTCCCGGAGAAGGAGGAGCGGAAAGAAGGAGAGCGCCGCGAAGAGGACGATCTCGATCGGCGCGCGCCTTCTCACCGAGGCGCCGGATCGCACCCGATCGGCGAGGAGGACGAGCAGGAGCGCCGCGGGAAGCAGAAGAGAAGTGTACTTCGTCGAGACGGCGAGCGCGGCGAGCGTTCCCGCGGGAAATAGACTCCCGCCGCGCGTCTCGGCGCGCACGAAAGCGAGAAGGGCCGCGCCGACGAGCGCCGCCTGGAGGGGATCGACGAGGAGCGCCGAGCCGTAGCGGTGCGCGAGCGGCAGAAGAAGCGCGTAGAGCCCGGCGAGAATCCCGGCGCGCTCCCCGCCCGCCGCCCGCCCGATGAGATAGGCCCACGGAGCGAGAAGCGCGCTCGAAACGATCGACGGCAGCCGAAACACGGCGAACGACTCGCCCAGAAGTCCAACGAGAGTCCCATCGACCCAGAAGAAGAGGGGCGGATACTGCCAGCGCGTCGGATGAAGGAGCGCCGCCCAATCGCGGCTCGCGATCGCCTCCCTCGCGAGGCGCGCCACATCCGGGTGCCAGAGGAATTCGTCCCAGAAGACAAATTTCAGGTTTCGATTGATCGAGTAGGAAATAAGACCGGCCGCGAGAAAGAGAAGGAACGGGAGAACAGGCGCGCGCGCCCGGCCGCCCACCGCCGCCGGGTCAGAAGTTCCCGTCGAAGAGACGAAAGATCTCTCCCTCGGTGCTCGCTTCGAAGAGCCGTTCACGGATCCCATCGTAACGGAACATCCCGCTCACCGCTTTGTAGATTTTCAAATAGCGGTCGGGATCGTAGGCGGGGCCGACGATGACGATGAAGAAGTGGACCTTCTCCCCGTCCGGCGCGGCGAACTCGTAGCCTTCCCGCGAGCGGGCGAAGCCGAGGATGACGTCCTTGACCTGGCGGCTTCGAATGTGGGGGATCGCGATTCCGTGCCCGACCGCCGTCGAGGCCTTCTTCTCACGATTCCAGAGGTCGAGGAAGAGCTTGTTCGCGTTTCCTACGAGCCCGGTCTCCGCGAGAAGACCGGCCAGCTCCCGGATCACCGCCTGCTTGACTCCCGCGACGTACTTCTCCCAATCGAAGTCCTCCTCCTCGGGAGGATCCAATCGGGTCTCCAGCTCGAAGCGGATGAACCCTTGCTGAAGATAAGGTGAGAGCCGCACGTTTCGCGCTCCGCGTCAGCCGCAGTTCCGGTTTCATGTCCCGCAGCGGTCCCGTATTCATACCCTGAACCAGAATATCGGAAATCAGCCGCACTTCTCAAGCCCCCGCGGTTTCCGATAGAATGCCGGCTGCGGCGAGGCTCGCCGGCAACCGACGGACGACCGAGCTTCGGCGCGAACGGAAAGCGGGGCGCCGCATGCCGAGCAGTCTGAACATCCTCCTCCTCGTGAACTCGTTCCACACGGGCGGGTTCGAGCAGCTCATGCAGGAGATCATGCGCTCTCTCCCTCCGTCCGAGATCCGCTTTCGTCTCTGTTGCCTCAAGGAAGAAGGGACTCTCGCGCCCGAAGTCCGAAAGATCGGCGTCCGCGTGGACGGAGGCTTCCTCCGACACCGCTACGACCTCGCCGCCGTCTCCCGCCTGACGCGCGCTCTCCGCGGCGAACGGTTCGACATCCTCTTCGTCGAGCCGGGACGAAACGCCCTTCTCGTGGGCGAATGGCTCGGATGGTCGCTTCGTATTCGCAGGCGGATCTCCGCGATCCACGCGACGCGGCATTGGGGAAGGAAGAGGATGTTCCTCTGGAGTCAGCTCCGCCTCCTCGCGAGGCTCGACGGGATCATCCTCGTCGCGCCGACGCAAAGAGACGCGCTCGTCCGCGAGGAAGGGCTCGACCCCGCGAACCTCGCCGTGATCCTGAACGGAGTCGATCACCGCGCGTTCCGCCCGCGAGACCGCGGCGGGCTTCCTCCTCTCGACGGCGGCCCGCGGCCGGGGGAGAAGGCGGTCGGCATCGTCGCATCCCTCACTCCCGAGAAGGGGCACGGCGTCTTCCTCGAAGCCGCGGCGGCGGTGCGAAGGGAGCTTCCTGATACGCGCTTCTACATCGTCGGCGAGGGCCCCGAGCGTCCGGCGATCGAACGAAAGATCGCCGCGCTCGGCCTCGGGGACGCGGTTCGCCTCACAGGGCGCCGGCGCGATCTCCCGGAGTTCCTGCCGCGGCTCGATCTCCTCGCCCTCTCCTCGCATCCCTATCGCGAGACGTTCCCCATCTCCACGATGGAGGCGATGGCGTGCGGCCTTCCGACCGTCAACACGGACGTCGGGAGCGTCCGCGATCTCGTCTCCCACGAGGAAACCGGGCTTATCGTTCCGGCCGGCGATCCAAGAAGCATGGCGGAGGCGTTCGCGCGCATCCTCCGCGACCCGGACCTCGCCCGCCGCATGGGTGCCGCCGGCAGACGACGAATCGAGGAGCGCTTCACGCTCGAGCGGACGGTCGAGGAATACCGGCGCTACTTCCTCTCGATCGCCGGGAGAACCGGGGCTTGAGAATCCTTCAGATCAATAAGTATCATTACTTGAAAGGCGGAGCCGAAAGGTATTATCTCGAGGTCTCCCGTCTTCTCGAGCGGGCGGGGCACGAGGTGATCCCGCTCGCGATGAGGACCGACCGCGATCTTCCGACGCCGCATCGCGCGCTCTTTCTCTCGGAGACCGATTACCGGAAGCGCGCCCCGTTTCTCCGGCGCGCCGCCGAGGCGGCGAAGGTCTTCTGGAACGAAGAAGCGTTCGCCCGCGTCGGAGAGATCGTCGAGCGGAAGCACCCCGACATCGCGCATCTTCACAACATTGCGCATCAGCTCTCCGGATCGGTGGTCGCCGCGCTCTCGTGGGCGGGCGTGCCGACCGTGCAGACCCTCCACGACTACAAGCTCGTCTGCCCCGCGTACCGGCGCTTCCGCGACGGGAAGCCGTGCGACAGTTGTCTCGGCCATCGCTACTGGGAAGCCGTGCGCCACCGCTGCGTTCTCGGGCGGCGCTCGGCGAGCCTCGTCGCCGCGGTCGAGACGGCGCTCTACAGCGCCTCCGGCCTCTATGAGAAGGGGATCGCGCTCTATCACGCGCCGAGCCGTTTCATCGAGGAGACGATGATTCGCTGGGGGATTCGCAGGGAGCGCATCGAGCATTTCCCTTACACGATCGACCTCGAGGGGTATCGTCCCGCGGCGAGCGCGGACAACGGCTCGTTTCTCTTTCTCGGCCGCCTGTCGCACGAGAAAGGACTGCCGGTGCTCCTCGAGGCGGCCGCGCGCGCGCCCGAGGCGCGCATCGTTATCGCCGGCGAGGGTCCGGAACGCGCCGCGATCGAGCGCGGGGCGGAGACGCGCGGTCTTCGCAACGTGCGATTCGCGGGCTATCTCGAGGGGGAGCCTCTCCTCGAGGCGATTCGATCGTGCCGCGCCCTCCTCCTTCCGTCGGAGTACGACGACAACTCTCCCCTCGTGATCTACGAGGCGTTCGCGCTCGCGAAGCCGGTCATCGCTGCGGAGCGCGGGGGAATCCCCGAGATGGTCCGCCCGGGAGAAACCGGATTCCTCTTCCCTTCGGGCGACGGGGCGGCGCTCGCCGAGGCGATCCGGACGCTCGATCGGGACGCGAGTCTCGCGCGCGATCTCGGGGCAAGCGCGCGCGCCTTCCTCGAGACCGAGTGCGGACCGGAGCGCCATCTCGAGACGCTGATCGGCTTCTATCGCCGCGCCGGGGAGCCCGGTCGCCTTGAGGGGAGAGCGCGGCTCCGGTAAGATCGGACCCTCGGCCCGAACAGGCCGCCGGCCGATCTTTGGGAGAAGGGAGACATCGGGATGAAGCGAAGCGTCGTCGGGACCTTGTTCGTCCTCTCGGGGGCGGCGGGGCTGCTCTATCAGGTCGTGTGGAGCCGCTCGTTGACCCTTCTCTTCGGGTCGACCACCCTCGCGGTCAGCACGGTCATCACGGCGTTCATGGCGGGTCTCGCGGCCGGCAGCTTCCTCTTCGGGCGCGTCGCCGATCGCGGCCGAAAGGCGCTCCTGCTCTACGCCGCGCTCGAGGTCGGAATCGCGGCGACCGCCCTTCTCTTCCCGTTCTTCCTCGAAGCGATGAAGCCCGTGCAGCTCTTCCTGCACAGGAACCTGCACGGCTCCTATCTTCTCTTCCCCGCGAGCCGCTTCCTGCTCTGCTTCGCGGGCCTCATCGTGCCGACCGCCCTCATGGGAGGGACGCTCCCCGTGATCACTCGCTTCTTCGTCAAGGAAAGGGAGACTCTCGGCGGGGACGTCGGCGCGCTCTACTCGCTCAACACGTTCGGCGCGATGGCCGGCTGCGCCGCCGCCGGGTTCTTTCTTATTCCCGCCCTCGGCACCCAAGGGGTCGTTTGGCTCGCGGTCGGCCTCAATCTTCTCGCGGCCCTCGGCGCGCTCGTCGTCTCACGGAGCGAGAAGGAGCGGGAAGCGCAGGTCGGCGAACCCGCAGTCATCGAACGCGCCCCGGCGGAGAACGCGCTCGACCCGCGCGCGGTCCTTGTCCTCTTCGGAGCCGCCGGCTTCGCGTCCCTCGCCTACGAGGTCCTCTGGACGCGCGCCCTTCTCTTCTTTCTCGGGTGGTTTGCCGTTTACGCTTTTACGATCATCCTATCAACCTTTCTCTTCGGCATCGCGCTCGGCAGCGCCCTCTTTCCGGTCGTCTTTCGCGGCGGGCGGCGGCTCGTCGCGGGATTCGCGGTGATCGAGATCGCGATCGGCGTCTTCGGGATGATCTCCGTGCCCGTTTTCGGCCGTCTGTTTGAGGTGATCCGGTCCCTCGAACGAGGTTTCATCGACGACAACTGGTGGAGGTTCATCTTCGCGCGCGCGGGCGGGAGTTTCGCCGTCATGCTCCTCCCCACGCTTCTCATGGGGCTCGCGTTCCCGGTCGCGGCCGCTCTCTACTCGCGCGCCGGTCGGGGCTATGGGCAGACGGTCGGGAACGTCTACGCCTCGAACACGGTCGGCGCGATCCTCGGCTCCCTCCTCGCCGGGTTTCTGCTGCTCCCGGTTCTCGGCGTTTCACGGAGCATCGCGGTGATCTCCCTCGTCAACCTCGCGGTCGGCGGGTTCGTGATCCTTCTCTCCTCGAGGCGGGGCGCCCGCAGGCTCGCGGGGGCTTTCGCTCTCCTCTCCCTCCTCGTTCTCGGAGGAGCCAACCTCTTCCTCTCCCAGTGGAGGCCGATGATCCTCGAGAGCCGGCACTTCAAGAACCCGGACCGCCCGATGGAGCTCCTCTACGCGGACGAGGGAGCCACGGCGTCGCTCGCCGTCCTTCGGGACAAGAAGGCCGGCCATCTCGAGCTCAACATCAACGGCGAATCAACGGCCTACACGACCTACACGGACATGCAGGTCCATCTCATGCTCTCGCACACGCCTCTCCTCCTCGCTGAGGAGCCGGAGAAGGTTCTCGTGATCGGTTTCGGGATGGGCGTGACCTGCTACGGAGCCGTTCTCTATCCTTCCGTCGAGCGGGTCGATTGCGTCGAGCTCGTTCCCAAGGAGGTCGAGACCGCGGCGTTTTTCCGGAGCGTCAACCGCGGGATCCTCGATCACCCGAAGTTCCGGCTGATCATCGACGACGGCCGCACGTTCATCTTCGCCGCCGAGGAGAAGTACGATCTCATTTCCTTCAACGCAATCCACCCGAGCCACAGTCCGGCTCTTTACACATCGGATTTCTATGCCGAATGCAGAGCCCGAATGACCGAGAAGGGGCTCATCTGCGCGTGGGTCCCGACGAACAGCTTCACCGAAAGGCAGTTCCAGATTCTTCTTCGGACGTTTCTCTCGGTGTTCCCGCACTCGTCGCTCTGGTACGTCAACCCGAACCATCTCGTATTGATCGGAGCTCTCGAGCCTCTTCGCATCGACTACGACGACTTCGTGCGCAAAGCGAGCCTTCCGGGAGTCCGCGAGGACCTGGCGCGTTACACGATGGAGGATCCGCTCCGTCTTCTCGCGTTTCACTTGATGGACGAACACGCTCTTGAACGATACACCCGCAGCGTCCCCGTCAACTCGGACGACAAACCCTACCTGGAGTACTCGCGCGAGCTCTACACGCGCCCCGAAATCATCGACGCGATGCTCTTCAATCGGACGAGCATTCTCCCCTATCTCACCATCGCCGAGAAGTTCGAGTCGACCGCGGAGGAGCTGGAGAGATACGAAAAGGCGGCGTTTCACCTTCTCGGATCGCAGGCGATCTCATGGATCGAGGCGTCCGCGCCCGATCCGGCGAGCACATCCTGGCGGGCGGATGCCGAGATCCGCGAGGCGTTCCGCTCCCTGCCGGGCGACGCGAATCTCCGGGTCATCGCGGGGATCACCGAACGGGACGAGAGCATCTATCGAAGCCGAATCGCGGCGAATCCCTTCGATGATGAAGCATGGGATCCCCTTTTTCGTCTCTACCGGCTTCGCGGCGATTGGGAGCGCGCGGCCGATCTCCTCGAGGAGATCCGAGGAACGCCGACCGACGAGGCGCACTTGACGCAGGCTCTTCTTCGTCTTCGGAAGGGCGAGCCCGCGATCGCGGAACAGGACTTCCTCAGGCTCGCAAAGTCCTCCTCGCCGTTTCGACGGGATCTCGGAGCGCGTTTCGCGGAGATCGCGCGCCTGGAGGCGAGGCGGCGCGCGGGCGCGCTCGGCATGGAGGAACTCCTCGCGCTCGCCGATCGGCTTTGGACGGTCGGCGAACGGGAGGCGGGGGAAGAGATCTTCCGCGAGGCGCTCATCCTTCACCCGGACCGGCCGCTCCCGCTGGTCGCCTTCGCTCATGCCCTCGAGCGGAGCATGCGCATCGACGAGGCGGAACCGTTCTACGCGGCCGCTCTCGCTTTCCCGGTCAAGAGAGACGAGTTCCGAGAGGCCGTTGAGCGCGGGCTGGAGAGAACGCGGACGATGCTGGCGCTCCGCGCGCATCCGAACGAGGAGAGCGCGATCGAGGGACCGGACGGATCGAGAATCCCCGTCGACCCGTGGTCGGCCGGAACGCGCGTCCGGCTCGGGGAGATCCTTCTCGCGGAGGGCTTCGGCGACCGAGCGTCGGTCGAGTTCCGCATCGCCGCCGCGCTCGACCCGTCGAACCCGAGCGCCCGCGAGGGGCTCGGCCGAGCCCTCGCCCGCCGGGGTCTCGTCCGCGAGGCGGCCGAAGAGCTTCGCCTCGCGATCCGTCTCGACCCGAGCCGAACCGCCGCGCGCGAAGAGCTGGAAAGAGTGCGGCGCCGCTAGCTCAAGATGCGGATGTCCGCTTTCTCACGAAGCGCGCGAAGGTAGCCCTGAATCGCCTCGCGGTGCGCCTCCCGAGTCACCTCGGCCGCGATCTGCTCGCGAACGTCCTCGAGCGGGATCTTGCGCGCAGCCGTTCGATCCGTCAGCTTGATGATGTGGTAGCCGAACTCGGTCTCCACGATCCCGCTTGTCTTGCCGGCTTCGAGAGCGAACGCGGCGTCCTCAAAAGCCTTCACCATCCGGCCGCGTTCGAACCACCCGAGGTCTCCCCCGCTCGCGGCGCTGGGGCACCCGGAATGCTCGCCCGCAAGAGCGGCGAAGTCGGCCCCCGCGGCAAGCTCCCCGCGGATCCTCTCGATGCGGGCACGCTTTCCTTTCTTGCTCTCCTCGGTGTCGTTTTGCTCGAAGAGGATCAGGATGTGGCTGGCGCGAACCTGCTCGTCCTGATCGAAGAGCCCGGGATTCGCCTCGTAGAAGCTCCGCACCGCCGCCTCGTCGGCGGAGGCGATGCTCTCCGTCCGTCGATCGAGGAGTTTCTCGATTCGGATCTCCTCGCGCACCTCGTCCCGGAACTCCTCGTCGGTCATGCCGAGCCCTTTCAGGTACTCGACGTACGCGCCCGTGTCCGGAAGGCTTCTCCGGAAGCCGGCGATCCTCTCTCCGAGCTCGGAGTCCTCGACGCGGATCTTCTCTTCCTCGGCCTCCTTGGCGAGGAGGATCTTGTGGATGAGGTTCTCGCGAGCCTGTTGCCCGAGCTGATCCTTCATCTGTTCGATTTGCTCGGGCGAGAATCGCTGGCTGAGATTGCGCGTCAGACGGGAAGTCTCGTGGGCGACGTCGACGGTCGTGATCTTGGTTCCATCCACGGTGATGACCGTCTCTCCCTCGGCTCCCTTCTCCCCGCCCTTTCCCCCGCACGAGAAGAGAAATAACGCCGAGGCCAACAGGGCGGGCGCCGCGGCGCAAATTCGTTTACCGTTCATCTTTCCTCCCTTCAACAAGGAAGAGCGCGGGGCGCATCGGCGGATCACCGCGCTCTCGTCACGCGTCCCGAAACCCCTCTGTCCGGCGAATGAGTCTATCTCCGGGATTCGACGTCGTCAAGCCGCGGCGCGACGGGGCCCCAGATCCTACCGCGGACCGCTCTCGATGTAGCCGAGCGCCTCCAGCCTCTGCTTTTCGTCCGCGGAGAGGACGGCGTCCCGCCCGGCTCCGTGCTCGGACGCGATCCGTTCCGCGCGACGCTTCCACTCGGCGAGCTTCTCCCTCCAGACCGCAAGATCGGCCTCGCGCCCCTCCGCGAGATCGAGGGTCTCTCCGGGATCGTCGTCGACTCGGTAAAGCCTCTCTCCCTCCTGCCGCGCTCTCTTCATGTACTTGAACATGCCGTCGGTCCCGGCATGCGAGTCGAAGGTCCTCGTCCCCAAGGACCCTGCCGCGATCGAAGGCCCGTAGTACGTGTGGCGAAGCTCGAAGAAGAGATCGCGGCTCGGCGGCGGATCGACGAGGAGAGAGAGCCCCTCGCGAGCGCCGCGCGGATCCGCCCCGGAGATTTCCGCGATGGTCGGAAAGAGATCCATCAGCGTCGCGAGCCGGTTGTCCGTCCGAGCGGGAACACGCCCGGGAAGCTTCACGAGAAGAGGCACGTGCAACGACTCCCGGTGCAGGTTGTTCTTGTGCCCCTTTTCTCCGTGCTCGAAGAACTCCTCGCCGTGATCGGCCGTCACAAAAATCGCCGTTTCGTCCCAGAGGGATGTCTCGCGAAGAACGCCGAGAATCCGCCCGAGCATCTCGTCGGTGCAGCGGATCTCCCCGTCGTATTGAGAAACCACGTAGCGGAGCCTCTCGTTGCTCATATCGGGGCGGATCTCCGGGTTTCGCTCGAAGCCTCGACAATCGAACCGCTCCATTTCGCGATCGGTGAAGAGCGTGTCGAAAGGAACGGGAGGAATGAAATCGTAGTGAACGTCCCAGAAGTACGCGAAGAGGAAGAACGGCCGCGGGGGAAGGGACCGCAGGAACGCCGAGATCTTCTCTTCCATCTCGGGGTTCGTGAGATCGCCGTGCGCGTTTCCGGTCGAGACCGAGGAGGGGCTGTCGTCGTACCGACTGAAACCTTGATGCAGATTGTACGGCGTGCGGAGGAAGGGACCGCTGACGAAGCCGATGCAGTAGTAACCCTCCTCGGAGAGAAGCTCGGCGAGGGTTTCGTACGAGTCGGCGAGGCGATGGTGCGGCTCGAGAACTTGCGCCGCCGTCGGCGGAAGGCCGGTGAAAAGAGAGGCATGCGAGGGGAGCGTCCAGCTCGTGACCGAGTACGCGCGGTCGAACCGCACGCTCTTCTCCGCCAATCGGTCGAGATTCGGCGTCGTCGGAAGCGGATATCCGTAGCAGCCGACATGGTCGGCGCGAAGCGACTCGATCGTGATGAGGAAGATGTTCGGCTTTCGCTCCTTGCCTCCCCCGCATCCGGAGAAGGCCAGCATCCCTGCGAGAAGAAGCGCGAGTCGGACTAAGCCCGCGGCGCGACGGTTCGCATGCGCGCGTCTCTCCTCGGGCCGACCGCTCATCCTGCTCTCCTTCTCCGCGCCTCGCCCAGCCGGCCTAGATCCGACAGAAACTCGACTGGTGTTTCCTCGGCCGGGCCTCGCAAGGAACACACTTCCGACGTCTCGACACTAACCTTGATCCGACAGAAACTCCACCGGTGTCTTCCCGGCCGGGACCCGGGGCGAGGGGGTGCCGGAAGAGACACCCCGAGCGCGCCGGGCTCACGACACGGTGCCGGGCCGGCAGGGCCCGGTGCGCTCGGGAACTCGCAGGTTCACCCCCTCACCCCGCGCCCCGGCGGCCCTGCAAGGAGCACACTTCTGACGTTTTGACACTAAACGACCGTCGCCCCGAGAGGCACGTCCGATTCGGGGGTCAGGTAGATCGCTTTCCCCTCGGCGTTCACCGCGCCGAGGATGAAGATCTCGGAGAGCTCGGGCCCCATGCGTTTCGGCTCGAAGTTGATCACGGCGACCACGAGCCGGCCGAGAAGCTCCTCTTTCGGGTAGTCCGCGTATCCCGCGACCGAGACCTTCGTCCCGATCTCTCCCCCGAAATCCACGGTCACCCGATAGAGAGGCTTTCTCGTTTCGGCGTTCTCCACGCGCACCACGCGTCCGACGCGCATGTCGAGCGCGGAGAAATGCGCGAAATCGGCTTTGTCCTTCATTCGTCTCGCTCCTCGATCGAGACCGCCGCCTTCCCCCCGTTCCGGTCCCGCTCGTCCGGGGCGGCCGTGTCCTCGGGCACGCCTGCGGTCTCCTCGTCCTCCCGGCCGTCATGAAGATAACCCAGCGCTTCGAGCATGCCGCGCTGCGCCTCGGTGAAGACAGGTCCCGGCCCTTTGGACGGTTCGGCCTCGTCGAGAGCCGCCGCCCACGCGGCGAGCGCCTCTTCCAGCCGGTCCTTCTCTTCCTCCAGCTCCTCGGCGACGTCCTCTTTCTCCTCCGGGTCCTTCTCGATCCGGAACAACCGTTCCTCTCCGTCGGACCAACGGATCAGCTTGAGGCTGTCGAGATAGACCGCGCGGATCTCCCGCTCCCACGGAGTCGGATCCCAGTGCGGACTGACGGCGAGAACCGTAGGGTACGGAGAGGAAAAGACGCCAAGGCACTCGCAGACGCGCTCCCGCTCGACGTCGGGCGCGAGCAAGCTCGTCCCCCTCTCCGCCAGGGCGGCCGGGAGCCCGACTGCGGCCAGCTCGTGCAGAGTTCGAAAAAGATCGTGCGTCATCACGGGGCCGCTCTCCCTCCCGGGATCGATCCGTTTCGGATAGTAGAGGACAAGCGGGACGCGGAGAAGGGGTTCGTAGAGCGAGTACTGATGGTCAAGTAGGTTCTTCTCGCAGAGATGCTCGCCGTGATCCGAGGTCACCACCACGACGGTGTTTTCCAGGAAGCCTTCCGCATCGAGCGTTTCGATCAGATCGCGAAGAAGATCGTCCAATTCCGCGATCGTCGCCTCGTACCTTCCGGCCATGATCTCGAGCTCGTCGTTCGTGTAGCTCTCGACACCGAAAGTATATCTCCAAAGCTTCGTCAACGACCGGTTCACCTCGTACGACCGCTCGACCTCATCCTCGGAAAGGACGCGCCTCCGGTACTCGACGGGCGGGACCCACGGCCGATGCGCCTCCATGTAGTTCAGGAAGGCAAAAAACGGCTTCTCTCGGTCGATTCGGCCAAGCCATTTCAACAAACTCTTCCCGGCCAGCTCTCCGCTCGCCTTGATGTCCCAGGGGCCGATCTTACCCGCTCGAATCTTCGCGGGCAATTCGCTGCTTTGATCGCTCGGAGCAATCTTGCGCTGGACGATCCGATAAGCCTCCGAACGGAGATCGGGACTCCAAGGATGCTTCTTTTCCTGGAACCCCTGGGCGAAACCCGTCTCGGCGGAGATGTGCGGGTTCGCCGAGCACAAGAAGGTCTGATAGCCCGCCTCGGCCAGCGACTCCGCGAGGGTCTTGTGGCACGAGTCGAGCCGGATTCGTCCGTTCTGCGCGCCGTGCTCGGTGGGATAGAGACCCGTGAAGAGCGAGGCGTGCGAAGCGACCGTGTAGTTGGCTGGAGAGACGCAATCCTAGAAAAACGCGGGCATCTTTCGCCCATTCGTCGAGGAAGGGGGTGGTCGGTTTGGCGAAACCGTAGAGGCCGAGGCGGTCCGCGCGAACCGTGTCCCACAGGACGACGAGGATGTTCGGGCGCGAATCCGGTCGGCCCGAGCACGAAGCGAGGAGGGCGACGAGCACGAGAACCGATCGAACAAGAACGCCGCTGGGGGAGCGGTAACGTCCATCGAGCGTGTTTCCTCCCGGTGAAGAGCCCGCGAGACACGCGGTCCGAAACCGCGCGCGCCTCTCTCCCCCGCCGCGCTCGCCGAGCCGCCCGAACTTCCGCGTCGCCAAAGACGCCGGTCCGAGCGTCCGCCCCCGCGTATGCTACCGGCCCCGGCCGGTTCGGTCAACCGTCCCGAACAGTCCCGGGGGTCCTTGCGGGGCCGAATGGGGGCTGGTACGATGAGCGCGCTGGGCGGCATGCGGTCTTCCGACCAAACCGACAAAGGGGAGGAAAACACGATGTCTCAACATTTCGATTGGGCGGCGCGGATCGCGTGCGCGGCCGCGGTTCTCTTCTCAGCGGCGGGCGCCTCGCACGCTGCGGCCTCGTCGGGGATCACGATCGGGCTGAACTACGCATCCCTCGAGGACGTGCGCGTGGACGACGCGGAGACGACCTACGACAACCGGACGGGCACGCACTTCGGCCTGTACGCGATGAGCGCGCTCGGACCGCTCGGCCTCCGGGTGGGGGCGATCTATCTAAACGCGGGGCCGCTCTTCGAGGGTCTTTCGGACGGCCTCGACGATCCCGCGAGCCTCAACGACACGTTCGATGTCCGATACTTCGTCGTTCCGATCGATCTTCAGTACCGCCTCATCACTCCCGCTTTGAAGCCTTACCTCCTCTTCGGTCCGGAGCTCCGGTTCAACGTGACGTCCGCCGGCGACTTCGAGGACAACTTCCGGTCGACCGTTTGGGGGGGAAACGTGGGGATCGGCATCGAGTTCAAGCTCCCGTTCCTCGGTCTCTCTCTCGCTCCCGAGGCACGCTACACGTTCGACTTGACCGACGTGACGGACAAGGAGCTGAAGATCGGAAGCAAGAGCTTGAGCCTCGACGACGCGTACCGGGGCGGGACGTATCATCTCAGGCTGCACGTCGGGTTCTGACAGGGCGTCGCGGGAGGGTCTTGTGACTCGTGAGCTCATCGAGGAAGCGCGCGCGTTCGCGGCGCGCGCGACCGCCGAGGTCGGAGAACGCCTTCTCTCGTTTTTCGGACCCGTCGCGGCGGATCGGAAGGCGGACGGAACGCTGGTGACCGAGGCCGACCGCTGGGCGGACGAAACGCTCGTCTCGCTCGTGCGGCGCGCCTTCCCCGATCACCGGGTTCTCTCCGAGGAGGGGGACGCGACCTTCCGCGGGGGAGAGTGGTGCTGGGTCGTCGATCCCCTCGACGGAACGACGAACTTCGCGCGCGGGATCCCGGTTTGGGCGATCTCCCTCGGCCTCCTCCATCGGGGGACGCCGGTCTTCGGGCACGTGCGGGTTCCTCCGCTCGGGCGTCTCTTCGAGGGCGTGTACGTCGAGGGCGCCGACGGGACGGGAATCAACGGTTCGTATCTCAATCATATCCCGATTCGAACGAGCATGGACGAACCGGACAAGACGCGCTTCTTCACGATCTGCTCGCGGAGCACCGCGCTTCTCCGCAATCCATTCCCGACGAAGATCCGGATGCTGGGGTCCGCGGCGCACAACCTTCTCACGGTCGCCTCGGGGGCGGCCCTCGGAGGGGTCGAGGCGACGCCGAAGGTATGGGATCTCGCGGGGGCGTGGCCGATCCTCCGGGCAGCCGGCGGGGTGTGGACCCCTCTCGCGAACGCTCCCTTCCCTCTCGCCGAGGGGGCGGACTACACGCGCCGGTCTTTCCCCATGCTCGCCCTCGCGCGCGCGGACCTCCGCGATCTCTTCCTCCCTCTCGTCGAGCAGGCGCTCGCCTGAGAAGCGAGGTCACTCCCCCGGCGGCGCCTTCTCTCCATCCACCTCGAGGAGAACGCGTGCGATCGTCGCGCCCCATCCCCCGCGATCGGGCGGCGCCTGGCGGAAGTCAATCACGAATGGATGCTTCTCCAGGAACTCCCAAACCGCGCCGCGGAGAACGCTCTTCCCCTTGCCGTGCGCGATGCGGACCTCGCGGATCCCGAGAGCGCGCGCGTTCCGGAGGAACTCGTCGAGGATCTCCGGAACCTGCTCCGGAAAGAGGCCGTGAAGATCGAGATCGTCCGTGACAACGAAGGGGCCGGAAGGCAGGATCGCATCGTCGTCCGCCGAAGGACGGCCCGCGCGGGCGGGCGCGGAGCCCCGATGGGGGGACATGAACAGGAAAAGACGAGAAAGAAGCGCGCGAATCGACTTGCTCATCGGTTGCCGCCTCCGGTCCGAAGACGCGCCCCTGCGATTCGCGGACCTCTTCCGAATCGCCCGGTGACGGCTCCGGGAGAATCGGGTATAATCGAAGGCGATCCTGCGGGATTCGGCTCCCCCCCGCGCTCCCCGGCACAAGAATCGCTCTCCCGCCCAACGCTTGCAGAAAGGAGCGTAGCACCATGCATCGCCTCTCGCACGTCCTGTTCATCTCGGCGATCGTTCTCTTCGCGCTCGGCGCGCCTCCCGGCGACGCGAGTGCGGAAGGGAGGCGGCTGATCCGCGTGTACGAAGACGGAAGCGGGATCACGAGGGAGATCGTGCGCGAGAGATGGGATGTCGCCTCGTTTCGCCCGGGCGAGTATGCGGATCTCGTGGTCAGTCTCGAGGAGGCGGCCGCAATCGCGGGGCGCGCTGCCGCATTCGAGGTGCTGATCGAGGATCTCTCGGCGGCCTTCGCGCCCCTTCGCGCGGAGCGGGAGTTCGGCGCGTTCCACACCTACGCGGAAGTCGAGAGCGGATTCGACAGCCTCGAGGCGCTCTACCCGACGCTCGCGAAGGCATTCGATCTCGGCGACAGCCACGAAGCGCGCGACATCCTCGCCCTCAAGATCAGCGACAACGTCGAGAACGCCGAGGGGGAGCCGGAAGTTCTCTTCGTCGGGTGCCACCATGCGCGGGAAATCATCAGCGTCGAGATGCCGTATCTCCTCGCCGAGTATCTTCTCGAGAACTACGGAACCGACTCGCTCGTGACGGCCCTCGTCGACAGCCGCGAGATCTGGATCGTTCCGCTCCTCAATCCGGACGGACACCAGCACGTGGTGGATGTCGACGCGGGGTGGAGAAAGAACCGCAGAGACAACGGCGACGGCACGTACGGGGTCGACCTCAACCGGAACTATCCCTACTTGTGGGGCTACGACGACATCGGGTCGAGCCCATACACGGGAGACGGAACGTACCGCGGTCCCTCCGCCGGCTCGGAGCCGGAGCTTCAGGCGCTTCTCGGACTGTTCGAGGCGCATTCCTTCATCTTCGCGCTTTCGTTCCACAGCTACGGGCGGATGTACCTCTACCCGTGGGGTTACGTCCGCCTGCAGACCGAGGACGACGATCTCTTCGCGACGCTCGGGGACAGTCTCGCCGCGGGGAACGGCTATGCGGTCGGGAACGGCTACACCGGCCTCATCTACACGACGAACGGCGGCTCGGACGACTACGCCTACGCGGATCCCTCGAAGCCGAAGTGCTTCTCGATCACGCCGGAGATCGGGGATGAGTTCAACACGCCCGAGGCGATGATCCCGATTCACTTCGCCGAACAGCTTCCCGCGATGCTCCACATGCTGCGCTACGCGGACCGTCCCACCATCTTCGCGCGTCCCGGCGCGCCTTCGATCGCGGCGATTCCGGACGACGACGACGGCCTGTACACGGTCTCCTGGACGCGCGGCGACGGCGACACGAACGTGACGCGCTACGAGCTCGTCGAGGCGACGGGAGAGACGATCGTCCTCGAGGACGCCGAGAGCGGCATCGGCAATTGGATCACGGACACGTGGACCTGGAACAACGAGAAGTCTCATTCGGGGCAGTACAGCTTCTACTCGGGGACCGGGAACAAGTACAACGCCCCTCTCGAGGCGTTGCACCCGCTCGACGTCGCAGCGGGCGACTCGCTCGTCTTCTGGGCGTGGTGGCGCGTCGAGAACCAGTGGGACTACTGGTATGTCGAGGTCTCGATCGACGGCGGCAAGTTCTGGTCGACGATCCCGGGGAGCTTCACGACGAACGACAACCCGAACGGAAACAACATCGGGAACGGAATCACGGGAAACTCGAGCGGCGTGTTCAAGCGGTGCGCGTTCGATCTCTCCGACTCCGACGGCGAGAGCGTACGCATCCGGTGGCGGTACGCGACGGACGAGCTCGAGTACCTCCGCGGCGTGCAGATCGACGACATCGAGAACGTCCGTCTCTTCGCGAACACGGACACGCTCGCGAGCGATATCGAGGAGACTTCGTACCTCGTCGAGGGGCGCCTGAGCGGCGCATATTACTATTGGGTGCGCGGCTTCGATCAAGAGGAGAGCGAAGGCTATTGGAGCGGAATCCGCGCGGTGAACGTGGACATCAGCACGGAGGTCGCATCCGGGAGCGCACCGCTGCGCACGGTCCTCGGCGCGAGCGTTCCGAACCCGTTCAACCCGACGACCACGATTCTCTTCTCGCTCGCCGAGCGCGCGCCGGTCGAGCTCGCGATCTATGACATCTCAGGAAGGCTGATCCGTGTTCTCGCGAGCGGCGCGCGGGACGCGGGGAACCACGCGGTGGTCTGGGACGGAACGAACGCCGAAGGCCGCCAGGTCGCCTCCGGCATCTATCTCTACCGGATGAGCGCCCCGGGCTTCGACGACACAAAGAAGCTCGTGTTGATGAGATAGACCCAGGCGTTCGCGGCGCCGCACGATTCGAGATGCCCGATCTCTTCCGGGGTCGGGCATCTCGCGCGGACTTCCGCGTCGAAGAGAAAGTCGGTTCAGGTCGCCCCCGCTTCGGGCGTCATGGTGAAACAGGCCGCCGGCTTCCCGTCCGCCGGATTGCTCGACTTGCCGTCGTCCCCACAAGCGAGAATGAGGACCATGCAGCCTGAACCGACGAGAACGAGAAGGACTTCCTTCGCGATCGTGGCTCTTCCGTTGGCGTTAGATCATTCATGTATTCTATTACCCGACGGCGCTAGGCCGGAGCAAGGTCCACGCCGCCGTCTGTTTCGGGCCGAAAGATCCGCGTGGCGGCGAAGCCTGTCAAACCCGAAGACCCGGAGAGGCCGTGGGCGAGATTGACACGGAGCCATCGCCCTGCGAGTGTTGAGAGCGCGGGCGATGTGGCGGCACGGGAGAGCCCGAAGCGGCCGGGAGATCGATGGAAGCGCATGTTCCCTTTTCGGGCGCGTGGGGACACATCTGGTTGCCGCCGGCGATCGCGTTTCTCGTCTCGTTCGTGACCTCGATGGCCGGTGTCTCGGGGGCGTTTCTTCTCCTCCCGTTCCAGATGAGCGTCCTCGGTTTCGTCGGTCCCGCGGTGAGCCCGACGAACCTCATCTACAACCTCGTCGCCGTGCCGAGCGGCGTGCTCCGGTACGCGCGCGAAAGACGCGTCGTTTGGCCGCTGGCTTGGGTGCTCATCGGCGGGACGTTGCCTGGCGTCGTCGCGGGCGGATGGATTCGCCTCGCGTATCTCCCGGATCCCGCGCGCTTCAAGATATTCGCGGGGACCGTGCTCCTCCTTCTCGGCGCGCGGCTGCTTCTCGACGTGATCCGCCCGAGGGCGGAGAGTGCGGGAGAATCAGCAAGCATCCGATCGCAAACGATCGAGGAGCGTGCCGTGGGTTCCGTCGAGCTTTCTTGGCGGCGGCTCGCATACAGTTTTCGCGGCCGGACATACGGCTGCGGGACGCCCGGCCTCTTCGTCCTCGCGCTCGTCGTCGGGATCATCGGCGGGATCTACGGAATCGGAGGGGGAGCGATCATCGCCCCGCTCTTGGTCGGGATCTACGGCCTGCCGGTTCACACGGTGGCCGGCGCGACACTCGTCGCCACGTTCGCGACGTCGGCCGTCGGGGTCTCCTTCTACGAGCTCGCCGCTGGACACTACGAGAACCTGGGACTGGCGGTGCGGCCGAATTGGGCGCTCGGTCTTCTCTTCGGAGTGGGCGGAATGGCCGGCATGTACGCGGGAGCGCGGACGCAGAGGTTCGTTCCCGGCCTTTGGCTCAGGCTCCTGCTGATCGCCTTGCTCGCGTTCCTTGCCGCTCGTTACTTGACCGGCTTCCGGACGTGATGCCGGCGAAGCGAACGGATCGGGCTCTCGCTCTCCCGCCGGTTTCGGTGGCGGGCGACGCGCTCAGCGCGAAACCCGCCCCATCTCGTCGCCCGCCCGAAACGCCGGATTGCTGGACTTCTGGAACGAGTTGCGATAGAATGAGATGCAGTCGAAGTGGGGCCTCGTGTCGCCGCGGCGGGGAGCCCCTTTCGCGGGCCGCATCCCACCCCCCCACTCGCGGCCGAGGAGTCCAGTCGATGAACGAACACCCGGCACGAATGAAACGCCTCGCGCTCGCTGCGGCGCTTCTCGCATGCGCCGCAGCGGCGCGCGCGAACCCCGTCTTCGAGTGGCACGACCTCTACGACGGCGGTCTTTCGCAGCCCGACATCGCCGTCGCCGCCGCGACCGACGCGGAGGGGAATCTCGTGATCGCCGGATCGAGCACGGGCCCCGCCGGATCCGTCGACTGGCTCATCCGAAAAATCGATCGCGAGACCGGCGGCGCGATTTGGACCCGGCGCATCCCTTCGATCGACGGGAACAGCATGGTAGTGGGCGGCATGGTGCGCGACGGCGCGGGCGATCTTCTCGTCGGCGGAACGCGCGAAGGATGCTACGGCTGAGGTCAGGGAGACGATGTCGTCGTCTTCAAGCTGGACGACGAGACCGGAGAGGTTCTCTGGTATCGGTTCTACGGAAGCCCGGAAGGATTCAACGAATCGGTCTACGCGATCGCCGCTGACAGCGCGGGGAACGCCTTCGTCACCGGACGTCAGAGGAACGGCGGCGAGGAAGACGACATCCTCACCATGAAGCTCGCCGCCTCGAACGGCGACATTCTCTGGCGTGTCCACGCGGGCGGTCCGGCGGGGCTCGCCGATCGCGGGTGGGATATCGCCGTCGGCCCCGACGGCCATCCGGTCGTCACCGGCGTTCTCACGAACGCCGCCGACCCGGGTTACTTTTGCACCATTAAGTTCAACACATCAAACGGTTCGGAGATCTGGAACCGGAAGATCTTGGGCGCGGTCAACTCGATCAGCGCGAGGGCCGGGTGGCTCGCGGTTTGCGACGACGGCGACATCGTGATGGCGAACCGAACCTGGACGACGAGCACGAGCTACGACGTGGTGCTGCACCGCTACGCTGCGGCCGACGGCGCGACCGCATGGGCGATCCAGCATAACTCCTCGGGAACGAGCCCGGACGATCCTCGCGACATGGTCCGCGACGCGGCCGGGGACATCCTCGTGGCCGGGATCCGAAGCGGCAACTATATGGTTCTCAAGTTCGACCGATCGGACGGACATCTCTTCTGGTCCGGGAGCTACAACGGGCCGATCGGCGGCTACGACGGAGCGTCCGCGATCGTGGAGGGACCGGGCGGCGTGGTCGTCGCCACGGGGTTCAGCGACGGACAGGGAACCAATTGGGACGCGGCGACGGTCGGCTTCGATCCGGAGAGCGGTGCCCAGCTTTGGGCGGAGCGCTTCGACGCGGGCGATGCCCAATCGGACGAGGGTCATGCTCTTGCGGCGAGCGCCCAGGGCGATCTCTACGTCGCCGGATACGGCGATCGCTTCGCGACCGGAAGCGACATGCTGGCGCTCCGCTATCGGATCGAGAACCCGACGGGGATCGACGCGAGACCTCTCGCTGGAGAATCTGGTTCGTCTCTTCGTCTCTCGGCGCACCCGACCCCCTTCGTCGACCGAGTCTTCTTCTCCCTCGAGATGCCGCGCGCCGGGATCGCGCGCGTGGCGGTCTACGACGCGAGAGGGAGGCGAACGGGCGTCCTTTTCGAGGGCGCTCTTCCTCGCGGCGCGCACGACCTCGTATGGGACGGACGAGACGCGGGAGGACGACCGCTCGCCGCGGGGGTCTATTTCGTCCGCTTCGAGACCGAAGACGCTCGCGCCGTCCGGAAGCTGATTCTGAGCCGGTGAGACCTTCTTTTTCGGGGGCCATCTTTTTCGAGGGACGCCAAACCTATTTCCAGTTTTCGGAGACATCCTAGTTGTCTCACGCAACCCCCGGGAAATAGGTATGGTGTCCACGGAATCGAAGTGCAAGAATGGGCCGGGAGGATTCGGGCGACGATCCGGATCCGGGAGGTTCCCGATGGCCCAAACCGCGGCACCTGGCGCCTTGGCGCGCAATCTCGCCGTCTTCATCGACTTCGAAAACCTCGCGCTCGGCTTCACCGGGCGCAAGGGCGCGGCGTTTGACATCCATCGCGTCCTCGATCGGCTCCTCGAAAAGGGGAAGGTGCTCGTCAAGACCGCCTACGCCGACTGGGGAAGCTTCCGCGAGTACACGCACCAACTCCACGAGTCGGGGGTCGAGCTCATCGAGATCCCGAAGCGCTCGATGACCGGGAAGAACTCAGCCGACATCCGCCTCTGCGTCGACGCGATGGACCTGAGCTACAGCAAGGAGCATATCGACACGTTCGTCGTGGTTTCCGGAGACAGCGACTTCGCCCCGCTCGTCGCGAAGCTCAAGGAGAACGGCAAGTACGTCATCGGTCTTGGCATGAAAGGTTCGACCTCAAAGCTTCTCGCCGAGAACTGCGACGAGTTTCTCTACTACGAGGATCTCGGGGCGGCCGAAGAACCCGAACCGGCTCCCGCCGAGAGGAAGAAGATCCCGAAAGAGAAGCGCGAGGTCTTCTTTCTCCTCTTCGACGCCATCCGCGCCCTTCAGCGGGAGAACTACGGCGTGATCTATTCCTCGCTCGTCAAAGACACGATGAAGCGGAAGCGCCCTTCGTTCAATGAGGCGAGCCACGGCTACCGGAGCTTCAGCGATCTTCTCGAGGACGCGGAGAAGGCCGGCTACATCGCGCTGAAGACCGACGAGCGGAGCGGCACTTACGTGGTCACGCGGCTCGACTACGGCGGGGGGCGGAGCAGGCGCTCCTGATCCGCCGGCGGGGCCGCCGCCGGTTCGCCGTTCCCCTTCTGGAGTCCCCGCATGGGCGACCGACCAAACCCCTTCGCCGGCTACTACGCGAAGAAGCTCTCGGGGGAACGCCTCCGCGAGGTCTACTTGACCGCCCCTCCGCGCGCGCGCGCGTACCTCGAGGATGAGATCGCGTTCATCGAGAGGAGCGCCCCGCGCGAGGGCCGGATCCTCGAGCTCGGGTGCGGATACGGGCGGGTGCTTGGCGCCCTCGCGGCGCCGAGGCGCGCGCTCTTCGGGATCGACACATCGATCGAGAGCTTGCTCCTCGCCCGCGAGGTTCTTCGCGGCGAGCGGCGCGCGCGCCTCGCGTGTATGGACGCGGCGGGGCTCGGCTTTCTTGACCGCACGTTCGATCTCACCGTCTCGGCGCAGAACGGGATCGCGGCGTTTCACGTCGACCGAAGAGCGCTCGTCCGGGAAGCCGTGCGCGTCACGAGGCCGGGCGGGCGCGTTCTCTTCTCGAGCTACGCGGAACGCTTCTGGGAAGGGAGGCTCGAGTGGTTTCGCGCGCAAGCTGCGCGCGGGCTCGTCGGAGCGATTGACGAGGAGGCGACGCGGAACGGCGTCATCGCCTGCAAGGACGGCCTCCGCCTCGAGACGGTCGGGGCGGACGCCTTCCGGGACCTCGTCTCCCCTCTCGGTCTTCCGGTCCGCATCGAAGAGGTGGCAAGCTCGAGTCTCTTCTGTATCATCAGCGTCGAATGAGCCCCGAGTGGTTCGCTGCCCGGGATGGACCTTCTTCGACCCTCCCGCCCCGGTGCGGGAGGCATGAGGAGTCGCGTCGATGACGATGAGCCGCGCTCTCTTTCTCTCTCTCCTTGCCGCCTCGTTGATTGGATTGGCCTGCGCCAGCGTGGGCCGCGATTTCCCAAGCGATCGCGTGTGGAAGCTCCGTATCGGCGAGACGACCAGCGAGGAGGTCCGGCAGATGTTCGGCGATCCTTGGCGGACCGGGATCGAGGACGGGAACCCGACGTGGACCTACGGAAAGTACCGCTACTCTCTCTTCGGAGAGGACAGGACCAAAGACCTCGTGGTTCGTTTCGATGAAAACATGATCGTTCGATCGTATACGTTCAATACAACTGAAACCGAGGAGCCCAAGGGCGAATCCCCGCTTCGCAAGCGATAGCCTCGCGGCGTCCTCTTGTGATAGAATAGAGATCGGCTCCCCGACCAGTGACGACCGGTTTCTCCGGGAAAGGAGACCCCCATGAGGCGTCCCGCAGCCGTTCTCTTCGTCGTTCTTCCCGTCGCGCTCGTTCTCCTCGGCGCCGCCCTCGCCGCCGAGTTTGGAGGTCTCCGCCCCAAGGACCGCATCGTCGCGGGCGAGAGCCCGGGCGAAACGGAGAGGCTCTCCGCGCGGCTTGTCGAGGAGCGCGCGCGGGGGAAGGCGCTCCGGACCGAGCCGACCGCCTGCCCGGACTCCTTCGACGTCGTCCACTACGAGCTTCGCCTGAACGTGAACCACGCGGGCGGAACCCTCGCCGGCGACGCGTTCGTCACGATCGCGAGCCGGAAGGAAGCGCTCGAGTCGATTCGTCTCGATCTCAAGGATCTCGTCGTCTCGGGCGTCTTTCTCGGCGCGACGCCCCTCGCGTACACGCACGACGGCGACACCCTTCTCATCGCGTTCGACGAACCGCTTCCCGCGACCGACACGGCGGTCGTCCGAATCGTCTACGGCGGAGCTCCTTGGAACGAGGGGGCGGGCGGGTTCGGGGGCTTCTGGATCTACGACGCGCCGCCGATCACCGACTTCAGCATGGGGGTCGGGCTCTACACCGATCCGCCGTCGATGGGGAGAACGTGGTTCCCGGGCGTCGACCAGCCGTGCGACAAGGCGACCTCGGACATCATCGTCACCACTTCGCTCGCGAAGGTCGGTGTCGCGAACGGCACGCTCGACAGCGTCGTCGTCGACTCCGTCGCCGGAACGAACACCTGGTACTGGAGCGAGGACCATCCGATCGCCACCTACCTCATGGCGGTTTCGATCGCCAAGTACGACGCGATCCCCGACGGCGCCGACCCGCGCATCGTCTACTACGTCCACCGCACGCACGCCCACCTCGCCGGGGGCACGTTCCGGAACGTGGACCTCATGATGGCCGCCTTCGAGGATCTTTTCGGGCCGTATCCGTACCCGGGGGACAAGTTCTCTTTCGTGACGACCCCGATCGGCGACATGGAGCATCAGACGTGCGTCTTCCATAGCATCGCGCTGATGACGGGCGACACGCTCTATGACGACATCCTTTCCCACGAGCTTGCGCACCAGTGGTTCGGCGATTGCGTCACCTACGGCGACTGGCGGGACGTCTGGCTTTCGGAGGGCTTCGCGACCTACTGCGAGGCGCTCTGGCGCGAATGGGCCCACGGCGAGGCGAGCTACCGATCGTACGTCACGAACAGCATCATGCGGCCCTATCTCATGAACGCGCACAACCTGACCTACCCGATCTACGACCCGGATTTCCTGTGGGGGACGGTCTCCTACGAGAAGGGGGGCGCGGTTCTTCACATGCTCCGGCACGTCGTGGGGGATTCTCTCTTTTTCGCATGCCTGAACGCCTACCTCGCCGACCACGCGTACGGCGACGCGAAGACCCACGACTTCGTCGCTTCGTGCGAAGGCGTCTTCGGCGCCGACCTCGATTGGTTCTTCGACCAGTGGATCTATCAGGGCGGGCACCCGGTCTTCGACTGGGGGTGGATCGCCGAGGAAACGTCTCCCGGCGTGTTTCGCGTGACGATCGATACACGCCAGGTGCAGAGCGTCGGCCCGATCTACACGATGCCGGTCGACTTTCGAATCGAGACCGAAGGGGGCGACACGACCGTCGTCGGATGGGTCGACGCCGCCGTCAATCGCTTCATCTTTGAAGTGACCGCCGAGCCGAACGCGGTCCTCTTCGATCCGGAAGATTGGCTCCTCGACCAGGCGAACGAGGTGGCGACCTCCGTCGCCGGAGCGGCTCCTCCCCTCCGCCTCGCGATCAGCGCTCCTCGTCCGAACCCGTTCAACCCGGCCGCGACGATCCCCTTCTCCCTCCCCGAGAGGGCGCGCGTCACGCTCCGGGTCTATTCGCTCGACGGGCGTCTCGTGCGGACGCTCGCCGACGGCGAGCGTTCAGCGGGAGACCACGAGGCGCGTTGGGATGGAACAGACGACCGCTCGCGGCCGGTCGTGAGCGGCACGTACCTCGTCCGTCTTGCCGCCGGCGAGCGGAGCGACACGAGGAAGCTGCATCTCGTGAGGTAAGCCCTCCTCGCGGACACTTGCCGCGGTCACCCGCCGTGGCTCGGTCTTCGGACGGCGGGTCCTGTCGGCCACAGCCCGCTCGCGCTCCGGCCAGTCGCGCCTACGCACTTGGTGGCCTACGCGCGAGCAGGCGCCCGTGGCCGCCACCCGCCGTGGTTGCGTTGGTGGACGGCGGGTCTCACGCGCCCAGGTTTGTCTTGCTCCGGAGACGGGGGCGAGGCAGAGCGGCGAGTTGCCGCGCGCCGCGCGCGGCATGTTTGAGCAAGCGAGCCTCACCCTCGGCTCCGGAGCTTTCCGTTCCCACCCGATCGGATCCGTCCTCTTCTAGAACCGCCCCCCACTCACCGAATCTCGTTTACGAGCACCCCTTGGAGGTCTAGCATTGATCGGGGACCCCGTTGCCTGGAGGTGCACAATGAGAAGGCTCCCGATTCCTCTCTCCCTTGTTCTCAGTCTCGGCATTCTCGCCGCGCTTCCGCTCGACGCGAAGGAGAAGACGACCGTTCGTCTCGGGTTCTATCCGTCGCACAACCGCGAGCAGCTCTCCATCCTCGCAAAGGAGTTCTGCTCGTACATGTCCGAGAAGACCGGCTACGACTTCGAGCCGGTGGTCAGCCGGGATTACGAGGACCTCATCAACGGCATCACGAAGAACGAAGTCCATTTCGCTTGGCTCTCTCCGCTCAGCTTCGTGAAGGCGGAGCAGAAGAAAAACGCACGGGTTCTCCTCAAGTCGGTGCGCGGGGCGAACCCGTTCTATTGGGGCGCGATCATCGTCCGGAAGGGGAGCGGGATCGAGAGCCTCGCGGACCTTCGCGGGAAAAGAATGGGGTGGACCTACCCGAGCAGCACCGCAGGCTACATCTTCACGAAAGCGGCCCTGCACGCGGAGGGGATCGACACGGACACCTACTTCGCGAGCAACTCGTTCATCGGCGGATACGACGAGCTCGTTCGCGCGGTCGTGGACGGCGTGGTGGACGCAGGCGCCGTCTTCGCGAACGACACCGAGAACCAGCGGGGCGCCTGGACGCAATACCTGAACGCCAAGGAACGCCGCCTCGTGAAGGCGATCTTCTACACGAAGCCGATCCCGGGCGACACGATCACCGGATCGAAGGTTTATATCGAAGAGAACCCGAAGGTCACGAACAAGGTACTGGAGATCCTCCTCCGGATGGGCGAGGACGAAAAGGGGCGCAAGCTCCTCACCGATCTCTATCAGGTCGACTACCTCGTGGACGCGGAGAGCGGCGACTACGAGTCGGTCCGCGAGGCAAGCCTCCTCTTCCCCGACCGCCGGTAGGGGCGCGGTGGGTTCTTCAGTCTTCGGAGGGCGCGGGGAGAGCGCCTCCCTGGCGGGCAGCTTTCTTCCTCTCGCCGTTTTCGGAGCCGCGTTCGGTTATCTCGAGGCGGCGGTCGTCGTCTATCTTCGAGAGATCTACTACCCGGACGGCTTCCGCTTCCCGCTCCTTCTCGCATCCCTCGATCACGCGACGGTCGAGATCACGCGCGAGGCGGCGACGCTCGCGATGCTCGCCGCGGTCGCCCACCTCGCGGGAAAGACTCGCTGGGAGCGCTTCGGGCACTTCGCGTTTCTCTTCGGGGTGTGGGATATCGTCTTCTACCTCAGCCTGTTCGTCACGCTCGGTTGGCCGGGGTCGCTCCTCACGTGGGACGTTCTCTTTCTCATCCCGCTCATCTGGACGGGACCGGTTCTCGCACCGGTCCTCGTTTCGGTGTTCCTCATCGCGGCGGGCGCCGCGATCGCCGTTCGAGAGCGACGCGCCGCTCCGATCCGCGTGCGGAAGGTTCACTGGCTTCTCGGCGCCCTCTCGCTCGCCCTTCTCCTCTACGCGTTCATGGCGAACCACCCGCTCATCTACGCGGGTGGCGTCCCGATTTCGTTTCCGTGGATCCCCTTCGCCGCGGGGCTTCTCCTCGGCGCGGGCCTCGCGCTTCACCTGATCGCCGCGAAGTGATTTCCAAGAGACGGGTGACCGGGATTCCCCTCGAACGCCAGAGGCTCCGGAGCCGAGAGGCGGGGCTCATCTGTATTCGGTACCTGATACCCTATTTCCGATGCCCTATTTCCGAGCCATGACTCGACCGTTGGGAATGCTTCCTGGGGGAAATGGGGTATCAGGTACCGAATTCCCCCCGGCTATCCCCTGACCCAGAAGCAGAGCTGCGCGGCGACGATCGCGCAGTAGTTCCCGATCGCGTATCCGATCAGCGCCATCAGGATCGAGACCGGCACGAGCGTCTTCTTGTGGTGCGCCGCGACGATCGGGGCGGACGCGATCCCGCCGATGTTCGCCGCCGAGGAGATCGCCGCGGTGTGCGCGTCGACGCGGAAGATCCGCGCAGCGATCACGATCACGATCCCGTGAACGAGGATCCAGATATAGGCGCCGGCGACGAACCACGGCGCGCGACCGAGCCCCGAAAGCTCCGCCCGCGCCCCCATCGACGCGACGAAGAGATAGACCATCGCCATCGCGAGCGGCTGGCTCCCCGCGATTCTCCTCGCGGGCGTAAACGAGAGAAGGATCCCGAACGTCGTGACGAGAAGAATCTCCCACGTTCCCTTGGAGAGGACCGGCTCGTACGCGGGAACCCGGCCCGCGATCCCCTTCGCCGCCCACGCGACCGCGAAGCCGAGCGTCGCGAGAAGGAGAAGATCCCGCATCCCGAGCGCTCCTTCCTCCCTCTCGATCGACTTCGCCGCCTCCTCCATGCGCGAGAGACGCTCCTCTGGAACGCCGGTGAACCGATTGAAACGATCCGCCCAGTTCTTTGAACCAAGAAGAATCGGCAGCCAGATCACGTAGACGAGGTTGTCCGCGAGGACCGCGAGCCCCATCTCCTCCGGGGGCGTGTCGAGTGCTCCCGCCACCGCCGCGAGGTTCCCCGTTCCGCCGATCCAGCTCCCCGCGAGCGCGCCGAAGCCCTTCCATGCATCCGGAGAGAGACCGCCCTTCACGATCGCGTAGCTGATCGGCGCGCCGATCACGACCCCCGCGCTCCCAAGAAGCATTACGAAGATCCCTCGTCCCATCACGCGCACCGCCTTTCGACAGTCGAGCGAGAGGAGCATGAGCGTGAGGAAGACGGGGAGCATGATCGCGCGCATCCCGGAGTAGACCGGGCTCTCGGTCGGGATCACGCCCGTGTTCGAAAGGACCACCGGGATGCCGTAGATGAAGAGGAGGGGCGGCGCGTATTGAAAGAGACGCCACCTCGTCCGCGCTTCAAGCCAAAAGAAGAACGCCGCGAGCGCGGAAAGAACCGTGAGAACGGCGGCCGGCGACGAGATCACGCGCTTCCCTCCCTCGGGTTTCCGCCGATCTTAGCGGAGGGCGAAGCGGGACGACAAGCGCGATCGCCGCGCGGACCGCCGCGCTTGTTCCTATCCGCCCGCTTTCGAAGCCGTGCGCCTGCGGGCGAGCGAGAGCGCCATGTGGACCATGCCCATGAGCCCGAGGCTCTTGCCCATCGAGAGCTCGCGATCGAAGATCGTGGTAACGATGTCCGGAGAGACGCCGGCGATCGTCTCGGGCGGCTCGCCCGACAAACCCTCGTCGAGGATCACCGCGAGCGCCTTCGCGGAGATTCCCTGCGGGTTCTCCACCGCGAAGATGATGTCGTCCGTCTCCGAAAGACCCTTCTCGTCGACGTAGATCTTCCGGAGCTCCTCTGCGCTCTTGAACGTTCCATCTTCGGGATGAGCCGCGCGGGACCAGGGAATGCTGAACGCTCCCGGGATGTGCCCTCCGCGGAGCGCCCCCTCGTTCGGATAGTCGGGCATGTGAAGACGCTCTCCCGAATACTCTTCGGGGCTCTGCACGTCGACGAGCGCCTTTCCCGCCTCGATGTGCGCGAGCACCTCGTCGCGGAAGGCTCGATGCACGGTATCGTCCCGCTCGGGCGCCTCGTACTTCGCGGGCGCGATCGACGGGATCTCCTTCGTCATCGGACGTCCCTCTCTCTCCCACTTCGGCCTTCCTCCGTCCATGATCCGCGCGGTCGGATGGTTGAAGAGCTTGAAGATCCAGTAGGCGTAGCACGCCCACCAGTTGCTCTTGTCGCCGTAGAAGACCACGGTCGTATCCCGCGTGATTCCGACACGGCCCGCGAGCTTCTCGAAGCCGTCTCGCCTCAGATAGTCGCGAACGATCGGATGGTTGAGATCGCGGGTCCAGTCCACCTCGACCGCGCCGGGGATGTGCTTCGCGCGATAGAGGAGCGGGTCTTCGTTCGATTCCACGATGCGGACTTTCGGGTTGTCCAGGTTCGCGGCAACCCACTCGGTCGAGACGAGAACCTCCGGGAACGCGTAGCCCCGGGTCCAGTGTTCGTTCATGCAGACCTCCGTGTCGATCCATGAGCCGCCGCGCCGCGGGTTCGGCCGGCCATCTCGGAGCGCACGGCCCGCGGCGCCCGCCGGCGGAGGAAGATCGGTTCAGAGGGTATTCGTAATCAATGCAAAGCCGCGCCGCCGGTCGAGCGGGCGCGCCGGGGGAGACGGACCGATCCGTCAGATGATGCCCGAGCCGAGAGCGAGGGCGATGACGAGAAGAAGGATGCCGGTCAGCGTCCGCACCGCACTCATCGTGATCTTCGGCAAGAGGTTCTTTCCGACGAGAACGCCCGCGAAAGCGGCGAGAACGCCGGCGAGAACGAGCGACCGCTCTTCCGGTCCGATCGGGTTCTTCATCCCATTGAGAAGGAAGAGAGCAGCATAGGTCGCGATCCGCATCGCATCGACCAGAAACCCGATGACGGCGTTCGTTCCGACGAAGGCCTGAGTCGAGATCCCTGTCTGCACGAGAAACGCGGAACGAAGCGCGCCCTGATGTCCGGAGAAGCCGCCGAAGAACCCGGAGAGAACGCCGCCGAGCGCGAGGTACTTGCGGCCGAACTCGATCGCTCGAAACCGCGGGAGGAGCTCGAAGAGCGCGAAGACGAGCATGAGGATTCCCATCGCGAGCTTGACCGGAGTGACGATCGCCGTCCGCGCGCCGACCGGGTACTTGGCCAGCTCGCCGAAGCCGGCGACGTATCCAAGAAGCGCGGCGCCGGCGAGCGCGGCCGCGATTGCCGGCAGTCCGAAACGGAGCACGAGATCGCGGTCCGCATGCTTCCCGACGACGGCGATCTTAAGCATGTTGTTCGCCCCGTGCACGACGGCCGTGGCCGCGACGGCGACCTCGACGGGGAAGAAGAGGGCGAAGACGGGAAGGAGGAGCGTCCCAAGACCGAACCCGCTGAAGAAGGCGAGCGCGGAAGCGAAGAGAGCCGCGAACGAGACGATCGCGAAGTCCACCCGGACCTCCTACCGAATCCAGACGGCGAACACGGCCGCGAAGAGAAGGAACGAGATCCCAAGACCGGCGCGAGCGGCGACGAACGAATCGGCCGGCAAGCCGCGGCTCCATCGCGCCGCAATCCACCCTGCGAAAAACACGAGCGCGATCATCGCCCATCCGAGAACGGAGAGCTCGACGAATGACTTGGGAGCGGGAAGACCGCCCCCCGCCAGCCGGGCGAGCGTCTCGGTCCCGCGTGGATCGCGCATCGCGAGCGGGAGGAAGCCGCTCCACGAGGAGACTTTCGCCGCAGCTTTTCCAAGATGCGCGACGGCGACGATCGGGGCGGCGCCGGTGGCCGCCGCGAGAAGGAGGTTCTTGAGTCCCCCGCGATGCCCCGCGACGAACGCGGCGCCCGCGACGACCGCCCATGCCGCGAGCGGGAAGATCGCGAGAAACCAGACGGCCTCGAACCATCCGAACGGGACTCCCGGAGAGAGAGCATTGAGGCGGAGGGGAACTGCATGAAAGATCCGATCCAAATGTTTCACCTCGCCGATGACCTCGTGCGCGACGAAACCGAATGCGACTAATACGAATGCCGCCTCGTAGGGGAGGAGAAGCGCTTTCCGTCGGACGGGCGCGTCCGCCGCGGTCGGTCCGAAATCCATGTTCCCGTGCGGGCAGACCTTCGCGCACTGGAGGCAGAGCACGCATCCATCGGACGCGGCGCGCCGATACGGGACGAGGAGGGATGGACAGCTCCGCTTGTCGAAGCGGTCGCGATTCGCCTCGCGCACGCACTCCTTGGTCTCGCACGCCTCGCAGACGGACGGATCGCGCGCTTCGAGCTGAACCGGAGTGTATCGTCCGTAGGCGGAGAGGAGCGCCGCAGCGGGGCAGAACGCCCTGCAAAAGGACCGGCGCTCGCGGAAGAACACACCGGCCGCGAGCGCGAGCCAGAGAAGCGCGAGGAGCATGACTGCGGTCAGGTGGGGGTTTCGGTGAAGAGAGGCCCCCGCGACGAGGAACTGAAGGACAAGATAGATGAAGACGACGAGCCATCCGGCGCGAAGGATCTTTCCGAGACGAGCGCGCGGCCAGCCCCCGAGACGGGCAAGAGCGTCCCCGGCCCGATTCGCCAGCTCCATCGGACAGACCGTGCACCAAACCCTCCCGAACGCGAGGGCGGCGGCGATCATCCCGGGCCACCAGAGACCCCAGACAAAGAGCGTGGTGAGATTGGTCTTCCGAAGAACCATGAGCTCATCCGGCGTTCGGCCGGCGCCTACGCGCCACCCGTTCGCCGCGAGCGCCGCGACGGCGCCGAGGAAGGCGATCTGAACTCCAACGGGGAAGATGGGTGACCGGACAAGGCAGCGAACGGGTCCCCACGAGAGAAGGCCGGGGGGCACTTGTGCTCTCATTCTCATCGACCGCTTGTTCCCTTCTCTCCGCGCACGATCTCTCGGTGAAGCTCCTCGATCGGGTCGGAGAGGATCGCGAGGACCTTTCGACCCTTGTTCGTGATCGAATACGCCTTGCGAGGGCTTGGGACGCCCTTCGCCCCGCTCGTGCGCTTCAGCCAGCCGCGTTCGACCATCCGCGCGATGAGCGGGTAGAGCGCGCCCGGGCCTCGATCGAGGATGCGATCTCGCCGAACTACCGAAGCGTTTCCGTCCTCTCCACACACTTGATGCCGAGACGATCGAGCTCGCCCAGAACCGGATGGTAGATCTCCGGCGCGACCGGAATGTGCACGCCGCTCCCCTCGATCCTTCCTTCGAGAAGGAAACGGGCCGCGATCGCCGCGGGATAGCCGACCGTCCGGGACATCGCCGAATCGCCTTTCGGGAAGCCGAAGTCGACGAGCGTCGATGCGATCTTCTCCTTCTTGCCGCCGTCGAACTCCCCGACGAACTCGTGATGGAGAACGATCATGTCCCGCTCGCCGGGTTTGTACGACATCTTCTCGAGCATCCGGTGCGTGAGAACGTCGATGAACCCCCCTTTCTTCAGGGGGATCGCATCGTCCTTGAAGAGACCGAGCCATTCGATGTTCCGAATCGCGGTCGAGCCCTCCGCCATCCCTAGTTTCTTCGCCGCGCGGGCGCGCCGGTCCCCGCCTCCGGGAGCGAGCCGATCGATCATTCCGCCATAGGTGAGACCGCCAAGGTCCTTCTCCTCGGTGTCGAGCAAGCCGAGATCGACGATGCACTTTAGCGTCTCGCACCAACCCGGATTCCGTAGCGTCGCTCGGAGGACCGTCGCAGAATCCTTCAGATCGTAAATGTCGATGTAACCGATCGAATCCCGGTTCGGATACGCCTCGAAGTCCCCCGCCCCCGGCACGCCGCGAAGCGGCCACCGATCGAGAAAGAGGTTCTCCGACGGGATCTCGCGCACCTTGCCGTCCTTGAGGTATCTCGCGCTGTTCTTCCCGGCGAGAAGCACCCCGCGCGGCGACCACGAAAACTTGTAGCCGAGCGGGTTGTCGTTCGCTTCCGGCGCGGGGAGCCCGCCGCAGTACGACATGAAGCTCTTGATCTTCCCTCCCCGGCTCCGCACGTCGTTGAAGACCCGCATCGCCGACATGTGGTCGATCCCCGGATCGAGTCCGATCTCATTGAGGAGCATCACGCCGGCCGCGCGCGCCTTCCCATCGAGGGCCTTCATCGCCGGGCTCACGTACGAAGTCGAGACGAACTGCTTCTTGTGCGCGATGCAGAGCTCCGCCACCTGCACGTGAAACGTGTAAGGCACCATGCTGATCACGAGATCGGAATCCGCCACCAGCGACGGAAGCGCCCCCGGATCAGTGAGATCGAGAGGCTTCGTTTCACCCCGCTCATGCCCCCCGATGAGCGCTTCCGCTTTCGACACCGTGCGGCTCGCGCAGATCACGCGAAAACCGCGCTGGTCGAGCAGATAACGAACCAAAGGTTTCGCGACCAGACCCGCGCCGAGGACGAGAACTCGCTTCATGTCTTGCTTCCTCTGTTGATCCTAGGGTTTCTTCAGATCATTCCCGGCCGACGTACGAGGCCAAATAGCGGTAGCCTTCCGTCAGCCTCCCCTTGTGGAGAATGACCGCCTTGCGAATCGGGTCGGGGAGACCCGCGTTTTCGATCTCCTTGGAGAAATCGGCCCGCGCGAGGGCGGGGAGGAACGGCATGAGCGCCCGGCTGAACACGTGCGAGGCGTCCCTCGGCAACTCGGCGGGGAGAATGTCAACCGCCATGATCACCGGCCCCTCCCCTTCCACTCCGTCGAGATGCCGGTTCCGCGCCGGTTCGTAAACATAACAGGGAGCTCCGGGCTCCGTCGGGCGGACGGTGCACTCGATCGATCCGTTGATGTCGCAACTGATGTCGCCGATCACACGGAGCCGCGGCTGTCCCTCCTTCCACGTTCGTCTCACGTGCTCGCACGTGACGAGCCGCGGGTACTTCTCCTCCCAGTAGATCGCGTTCACGAGAACATCGAGACAGGAAAGGTGCTTCTCGAAGACCCCGCGGTACTTCGACGGCTCCCTGTAGTACTCCTGGAGATCGAACGGGCGGCTCTCCTCGATCGGCTCCACCATGTGCCTCTCGTGAAAGACCGTCTTCACGAAAGGATTGGGGCTCGCCGTCTCGGCGCCGATTCTCGGAAGCTCCGCGGGGTCCGCCTCGCGGGGATCGAGGAAGTCGAAGACATACTGCGCTCCCCGGGAGACGTTCCCGTAGCCGGCGAAGCCGACGACGAACGGACGAAGCTCATCCGGCCAGTTCCCCGCCTCGATTTCCCTCGACGCTCTCGCGATCGCCTCCGTCGCGTGGTCGATGGAATCGTACTCGTGGGGGCTCCGGATCGAGGCGAGCGGGGTCTCGTAACCTTCCCAACGGAGCCGGAGCCCGACGGCGGAAAGAGTCTCGACCATCCCCGCGAGGCCCGCGTGATAGCCGAAGAGGACGAGCCGCCTCCCCTCCGCGTCGGTGATCTTCTCGTAGTCGATCAGATGGCATCCGAGCTCCATCATCCGGCGAAGCATCGGCATGTTGTAGCTCTGTCCCTTGATCGTGTGCGAAAAGAAAGCGTACGCCGTCCCTTCCCGAAAGGCGCGCACGGGGATTTCCTTGACTCCAAAAACGATCGAGCACGGAGAGAGATCCTCGTTCACCGTCGCGCCCGCCTGGACGAACTCCTCATTCGGGAAGATCCGGTTGTCCGACGGCTGAACGCGCACGGGGATGCCTTCCCGCACGAGCTTCGCCACCGCTTCGGGAATGATCGGCGTTCTTCGCTCCCAGCGGCTCTTGTCCTCTCTCCGGATCCCGATTGTGTTCATCTCTCTCTCCGTCGAACGCCTCGCGGCCTTCGAGCAGTTCCCCGCGGCCGCTCGAATGGTTCGAACGCCGCCCGAGACGAGCGCCCCTTAAGAAGATTCGGGGGTAACGTAGAACTGCGCGGCCGCCGCCTCCGGGTTCTTCTGCAGAATCTTGCGGAAATGGCCTTCCGCCTCTTCGACGTTTCCGCGCCTCGCGTGGATCACGCCGAGATGGAAGTGCCCGACCATGAAGTTCGGGTAGCGGTCGAGAAGCTCCCCGAAGGCCTCGATCGCCTCGTCGTTCCTTCCGCGATGATAAAGAGCGTTCCCCAGCCAGAAATACGCGAGAAGCAAGTCCGCGTCGCGCACGAGGGCTTCTTGAAAGGCGGCGATCGCGTCGTCGAACTCCGCCCCGTGATACTCCACGACCCCGAGATCGTGCCAGAACGCCGCGTTCCCCGGTTCCATCTCGCACGCGGCCCGCAAGTGCTCCTTCGCGCGCCGGAGATGCCCCATGCGGAAATGCAGGTTCCCGAGGTGCTTTCGTAGGGCGGGGAGCTGCTCGCGCATCACCCCTTTCTCGATCAGCTTTTCGTACTCGGCAATCGCCTCGCCGAACCGTCCTTCCATTTCGAGACGATGCGCATAAGCGAGCTGATAGGCCGGATCGTTCCTTTGCAGGATCGCTCCGCAGTTTTCGCAGAAACGCGCGCTCTCGCTCGGCTGGTGATTGCAGTACGGGCATTTCGTCATCGCACACTCCTTCGCGCGCTACTCGACCACTTCCGACAGTCCGAGGTTCCAGGAAAGCTGTTCGAGCGAGTGGACTCCGTGATGCACGGGGAGAGCGGCCGGGTCTTCCGCGTGCAGGACATCCTCCGCGGAGGATCGCGAGCGGATCATCTTCTCGATCGCGCGCGCGATGCGCCGCAAGCCCTCGACAAGCTGCTCGTTCGCGGAATAGCTGAAGTTGAGGCGAAGCGTGTTCTCCCCGCTCCCGTCGCAGTGGAACGCGCCTCCGCAGACGAACGCCACGTTCTCCTTGAGCGCGAGATCGAGGAGGGCGCGCGCGCTCATCCCCTCGGGGAGAGTCATCCAAAGGAAGAGCCCTCCCTCCGGCCGCGTCCATCGAACGCCCCACGATGGATCGATCTCCTTCTCGATCGTCTCGAGGAAGACCCTTCGCTTCTCGCGGTAGAGATCCTTCGTCCTCTCGATCTGCGCGGGGAGACGGCCTGTCTTCAGGTACTCCCGCGCGAGAAGCTGGGTGAGGGCGCTCGTGCAGAGATCGACCGGCTGCTTCGCCACGACGTAGCGGCTCACGACCTCTTCGTCGGCGACGAGCCACCCGAGCCGGAGCCCCGGGAAGAGGATCTTGCTGAACGTGAAGAGCGAGATGACGCGTCCGTCCCGATCGAGGCTCTTCATGTTCGGCACATGCTCGCCGACATAGCGGAGCTGCCGATAGGGACTATCCTCGAGGACGAGAAGATCGAACTCCGAAGCGATTGAGAGGATGTCCAAGCGACGGGCGAGCGAGAGCGTCACGCCGGAGGGATTCTGGAAATCAGGAACGAGATAGACGAGCTTCGGCCGGATCCCCTGGCGGCGGAGCGCGATCAGGCGCTCCTCGAGCTTGGAGGGGGGCATCCCCTCGTCGTCCTCGACGATCCCCGTCATGCGCGCGCCCGATGCCGCGAATGCGCCGAGAGCGCCGAGGTAGCTCGGAAGTCCGCACACGACCGTGTCCCCCGGCGCGAGGAACACGCGCCCCGTGAGGTCGAGACCTTGCTGGCTCGCGGACGTGACGAGGATCCGGTCGATCGAGAGATCCGGCAGTCCGTCCTCGGCCATCATCTTCTGAAGCTCTTCGCGGAGACCGATGTCCCCCTCGGTCGGCCCGTATTGCAGGGCGGCCGCGCCGTAACGGCGGAGCATCCCCGGAACGAGCTCCGCGATCTCCTCGAGCGGGAACGTTTCGGGAGACGGAAGCCCGCCGGCGAGACTGATGACCTCCGGCCTTGCGGTGAGCTTCAGAAGCTCGCGGATCTCGGAGCGCTTCGCCTTCCTCGCCGAATCGGAGAGAAATTGCTGAAGATACGTCGCGTTCATTCGCATGATTTCTTCTCCCCCGCCCGGGCCGCGAGCCAGTTGCACCAGGCATCCATCCCGTCTCCCTTTACGGCGGAAACCTCGAAGATCACGAGACCGGGGTTGAGCGAGAGGGCGCGCCGTCGAAGCGCCTGCGAGTCGAAACCGACATAGGAAGCTACATCGCTCTTCGTGATGAGAAGAACCTCGGCGCAGGCGAAGATACCCGGGTACTTGTGCGGCTTGTCGTCGCCTTCCGGCGTGCTGAGCGCAAGAACCCGAATCTGCTCGCCGAGATCGTAGCCGGCGGTGCAGATCAGGTTCCCGACATTCTCGATAAAGACGATCGAACCTTCAGCGGGCACGAGCGCGCGCATCGCCTCGCGGACCATCCCCGCGTCGAGATGGCACCCGCCCCCCGTGTTGATCTGGATCGCGGGGAGCCCCTTCCCCGCAAGAAACTCCGCGTCCACGCTCCCGGCCACATCCCCCTCGACGACGGCAATCGGCCGCGCTTGGAGTCGAGCCGCCGTCGCCGCGATGAGGGTCGTCTTCCCGCATCCGGGCGACCCGAGAAGGTTGATCACCGCGAGACCGCGCGCGAGAAACTCGCTCCGGTTCTCCGCCGCGATCACATCGTTCGCCTTGCTGATCTTCTCCAGAATGCGGACCGTGGTCCTCGGCCTTTCCATCTCATCCTCTCGCGCGCGGGAAGAACCGCCGAGTCGCGCCCCTCCCGCCGGTCTCAGGAAGTTCCGTCGTCCACGTCGATCGAGACGACGCGCGAACCTCCGTCGCCGCTCCAATAGACCTCGAAGCTCCCGCACCCCGGGCACGCGTTCTCGGGAGACCCGGCCTCGAAGGAGGTCCCGCACGCCGAGCAACGCCCCTGAAGCCGTTCCCGCTCGATCTCGAGCGCCGCCCCCGACGAGGCCGTCCCTTCCTTCAGCACGTCGAAGGCGAACCGAAGAGCCTCGTCGTCGATGTGGGCGAAAGCTCCCACGCGGACGTTCACCCGCACGATCCGCGCGCCGGGATGGCCGGACGCCGCCAGGCGCGCGATGTCGAGAATCGCCTCCGCAACGCTCGCTTCATGCATGAACCACCAACACGCGATCTATCCGGTCTGCATGTTGGCGATCCGGAGCCGCGCTTCCTCCAAGCGCTCCGCGACGATCCCGAGAAGCCCCCGGCACGTGTAGTAGCCGATTCGCGGATCCGACTCGAACACCTTCGTGAGGCTCTCGGCCGCGATGCGCACGACCTCGACCGTGCCGATCGCGACGGCGGTCGCCGTGTAGGGCTTGCTTCTGCGAACCGAGGACCAGCCGAGCTCCTCGCCCGGCTCCAGCGTTCCGATCGCCAGCGATTTTTGATTCGGAAGGGACATGCGAAGGGAGATCCTCCCGCTCAGGATGAGATACAGGAACAAGGAACGATCTCCCTCGCGGAAGATCGCCTCGCCGTCCGGGAACGAGACCTCTTCACTGATCGCGGCGATCTTCTGCACTTCCTGCGGGGTCAGCCCCGAGAAGATCGGGAATTTCGACAGATCCGCCGTCTTCATCGTTTCTTCATCCCTCCTCACCCGTTTCGGCCGCGATCGCGCGGCTCTTCCGGTTCGCGAAACCGTTGATCCTGCGGGCGGCCGCCTCCGCCATGGCCGGGAGCGCCGATCGGGCGGCTTCGGTCAGTCCTTCGCCGGGGCCGACCTCCCGCACGCGCATCAGGATGAACTCCACGCGCGGGAGATCGAGGTCGAGGGCCCGCGCGAGCTCGAACGCGGTTCCGAGATCGAGATTGTGAAGCGAAAGCCGCGGCCGGAGGAGGAACCGAACGTCCTCGAGACCGGCCTCGACGATCGTACCGACCGGCTCCTCCCTCGCGAGAACCGCGTCCAACACGATTGCACGGTCGTAACCTTCCAAAAGCGAGAGGAGGTCGATCCCCCCGACGCCTCCGTCCACCCAATCGAGCCCGGGCCGCTCCAACCTGCGCCTCTTCAGCTCGTCGAGCGCGGCGAGCCCCACCCCGTCGTCGCGGCGGAGCGGGTTCCCGAAGGCGATCAAGAGGAGACGCTCCTCAGACAATCTCCACCTCCAGGAAGTGCACCGAGCAGGAGATGCACGGATCGTACGCGCGGACGAGCATCTCGCACGCGCGCGTGATCTCGTCCTGGTTCTTTCCTCCTTGCATCAGCGCCGGCACGAACCGATGAAGATCCATCTCGATGTTCGCCTGGTTCTGCCCGGTCGGAATGATGCAGTTCGCGCGGACGACGATCCCGCTGTCGTTTGTCTCGTAGTGATGGAAGAGGATTCCGCGCGGGACCTCGACCGCCGCGGCGCCGCTCCCGGCCTTCTTCTTGAGAGGCGCGTAGACCGGCGGGCTCTTCACCTTCATGAGCCGGCCGATCATCTCGATCCCTTCGTCGACCACATGCAAGCTCTCGACGATCTGCGCCGTGTTGTTGTGGAAGGGATTCGTCGCCTTCGGCGTGAGGCCGAGCTTCTTGGCGGCGTCCGCCGCCCAAGGGGTCAATCGATCGTGGTTCAGCTTGTAGCGCGCGAGCGCGCCGACCGCGTAAGAGCCGCGCTTCGTCGCCACGTGGCGCGCCGAGCTGTGCCCCACGGTCCTTTCGGTGATCAGCTTCGCGTAGTCCCTTTCCTCGACCGACTCGCCGGTCGAGCTCGCCACGCGGCCGTGAACGAACTCGTAGCGATCCCCCTCCGAGCGGAGGGCGACGTACTCGGTCGGGCTTTCCAGGGCGGGGGGCGCGATTCCGGCGAAGAGCTTCACCGTCTCGTCCAGATCGGAACGCGCGCCTTCGAGCAGCTCCTTCACCCTTGAAAGATCCTTCTTCGTCGGCCAGTAGGTGAACCCGCCGACCGCCATCGACACCGGATGGATCTTCCGACCGACGAGGATGTCGCACATCTCGTTGGCGACCTTCTTCAAGCGAAGAGCTCTCTTCACCGCCTCGGGATGCGTGGACGCGAGGGGGATCACGCTCCCGACGTTGAAGAAGTCCGGCGCGACGAGAAAGTAGACGTGCAGGATGTGGCTCTGCAGCGTCTCGCCGTCCATGAGGAGCCGGCGGAGCCACATCACCTCGTCCGGAACTTTCCAGGAGAGCGCGTTCTCCGCGGCGCGGACCGCGGCGGTCGAGTGTCCGAGCGCGCAGATGCCGCAGATCCGCGCAGTAATGTGCGGCACCTCGTCGATGTAGCGTCCCACCAGCATCGATTCGAAAAAACGCGGCGATTCGACGATCTCGAGCCTCAGCTCCTCGATCTTTCCGTTCGACGCGCGCACCTTGATGTTCCCGTGCCCCTCGACCCGGGTCAGATGGTGCACGTTCACCTCGAGCTTCTTCATGCCGCCACCTCCTTGCGAAGCCGCCCCAGCTCGCCGGTGAGCGGTTTGACCTGGTCGTCGCGGCTGTTGAACTGATTCATGCGGACGATGACTTCCTCGCGGGAGTATCCCTTCTTGTCCAGGATCTCGATCAACTCCTCGATCGGCGCGCCGTGTAGGAGCCCGCGGCAGCCGCAGCAGCTCTCGCCGAAGGCAGGACAGATCGCGCGGCAGCCGCTTCGCGTGATCGAACCGAAGCAGTAGATCCCGCGGTCGAGCAAACACGGGTTCCCCGCGCGGCGGCACTCGTCGCAGACCGGCGTCGCGGGAAGACGCGGAACCTGCCCCTGGAGAAGCGTCGTCAGCACATAGAGCAGCTCGCCTCGGTCGATCGGGCATCCCGGGATCTCGAAGTCGACCTTGACCACCTCCGAGACCCGCCTCACCTCCGGGGCGACGTCCGGATCGAAGTCCCGATCCGGATAGACGCGCTTCCACGCCTCCCGTGCCGCGACGGAGTTCCGCATGCCGTTCAGGCCGGTCGTGACCGCGCACGCTCCGATCGTGACGAGAAAGGCCGCGTTCCCCCGGATCTTCCGAACCTCCTCGACGTCGATCTCCGTCACGATCGATCCCTCGACCAGCGCGATCGCGTAGTCGTCGCGCTTCTCGTCCATCGCCTCGCGGAAGTTCACGATCTCGATCCGCCCCAGAAGGTCGAGGAGTTCATCTTCGATGTTCAAGAGTTGTAACTGGCATCCTTCACAGCTCGCGAAGCTGAAGACGCCGACTTTCGGCTTGCTCATGATCGTGTCTCCCCCCCGGCTAGAGCGCTTCCGGAAGCCGCTTGGCGTCCAGGTATCGGAAAACCGGTCCGTTCTTGCAGACGTACACTCCGTTGATCTGGCACTGGCCGCATTTCCCCATCCCGCAGCACATCCGCCTCTCGAGCGACATGTAGATCCGCCCTTCGAGGAAGCCGCGCGAGAGAAGCTCGAGAACGACGAACTTGTACATGACCGGCGGGCCGCACACCGCCGCCACCGTGCTCCGCGGACGGGTTTCCAGGCCCTTGAGGAGCGTCGTGATCACGCCGATGCGGCCGGTCCATGCGTCGTCTCCGACATCGACGGTCTCGAGAAAGCGGATCGTCTTGTCCTTCGCGTACTCCTCCAGCTCCTCGCGGAAGAGCCTTTCGCCCGGGTTCCGCGCGCCGAAGAGAATCGTGAGCCCTCCGAAACGGCTTCTGCGCTCGAGCGCGTGGCGGATCAGGGAGCGGAGCGGCGCGAGGCCGAGCCCTCCGGCGATGAAGAGGATGTCGTTCCCCTCGAGGTCCTCAATGGGGAAGCCGTTGCCGAAAGGACCCCGGATGCCGATCGGGCTCCCCTCGCTCAATGCGTGCATGTGGTGCGTGAGCGATCCCGCGTCGCGCACGCAAAGCTGGAACGAAGGGCTTCCCGGATTGGGAGGCGAGCTCACCGAGATCGGCGCCTCCCCGCTTCCGAAGACGCTGACGACGACGAACTGCCCCGGCTTGTGGTTCAGGGCGAGCCCCCCGGAGAGCTCCACGTCGAAGAGCTTTTCGCGCGCGGTGAGAGTCCGAATCTTCCTCAGCTTCGCCATCACCGGGACATCGATCATCGGCACGGGTGCGAGGACCTCAGGCATAGGTCACCTCCTTCCCCGAGAGCTGACCGAAGATCTCGACCAGACGGATGTCGGCGGGGCAGAAGTGCCCGCACCGCCCGCACCCGACGCAGCCGCTCCGGCCGAAACGATCCATTCCGTAAACTTCCTTCTTGAAGATGCGGTGGCGGAGACGCTGCGACTTCTTCTCGCGGAAGTTCTCCCCGCTCGCCACCTTCGCGAAGCTCTCGAGCTGGCAGCCGGTCCAGTAGCGGCAACGTTCGCCGAGACCGTCCTCGCGGATCGGAAGATGGTCGCGCGTCGTGAAGCAGTGGCAAGTCGGACAGACCACGTTGCACGCCCCGCACGAAATGCAGAGCCTCGACTGCGCGACCCAGAGCAGATCGTCCCAGCTCGCGCGCACGCGCGCCGATAGCTCATCCGGGCGGAGACCGAACTTCGGGCGGAACATCCTCGCCTGCGCCGCGCGGAAGTCGTCGAGAGCGGCGTGGTCCTGGTGCGTGGCCGGGCGGAAGAGACCGCTCTCCTCCGCGACGTCGTTCCCACGATTCGTGCGCCCCCAGACGACGAAACGCTTCTCGTCGACCGGGTGAAGCAGAAGATCGTAGACCCTCTCGGTGTGGTTCGTTCCCTTGTCCGCGCAGAGGTTCTCCTCGACGCACGGGCCCGCGCACTCGATCCCGACGATGAACGCCCCTTCGCGGCGGCGCGCGTACGCGCGATCGATCGGCGCGGCGAGGTAGATCTCGTCCATCACCGAGATCCCCTCCAGGTCGCACGTGTGAACGCCGAAGAGCGCGATCGGTCTCTCTTCCGCCGCGGCGGCCGCCGAGCCCGGGCTGTTCGGCTGAAAGCGATAGAGAACCTCCCCGTCCGGAAGAAAGACGCGCGACGGCGGGAGCATGGTCGTGGGATAGTCGAGACAAAGATCGGCCGGATCCTCGAGCTCGCGAAACTCGTGGATCTCGTTCCGGCGCTGAGGCGCGACCACCTTCCATCTCTTCGACAGGAAGTCGATGAAGGAGGGAAGGCTCGCCCTCTCGAGGACCCAATCCCGCATGATGTTCCTCCTTCGCTCGGAACCCCCGGCCGCGCGGTTTCGCGCGGGCGGGAGGACCGAACTTCCCGAATGGACCGTCCGAATCGAGTGTCCGACCCGCCAGAATCGACTCTGGCGAACGAGAAGTGCCGTGATCGCCGCGGCGCGACGGGCCGCCCTTCGGTCCCTAGGCGCGCCCGCGCCCTCTGCTCTGCAAGTTCCACGGATTGCATCCGTTATGCCAGAGAGCCCGCCCGCGGCTTCACCGCGTATCTTCTTAGGAATGAGAAGAATATCGCGATTCGGGCCTTCCCGTCCACCGGAAACGTCGAAGCGTGTCGGTCGGAATATCCGGGAGCGGCGCTCGTTCCTCGCCATTTTGGCAAAGACGCCCGGCAGGCGCCCCGGGGGTAGGCGAGAGATCCCGTATTTGGTACCATCCGAGCGCCCCTTCCCGGAACGCGAGGTCGCTATGTGCCGTGTGCTCGCGATGATCCTGGCCGGCGGGCGGGTGGACGAGCTTTCCGTCCTCACGCTCGAGCGGCCGAAGTCCGCCCTCCCCTTCGGCGGGATGTACCGCGTGATCGACTTCGCGCTCAGCAACCTCATGCACTCCGAGATCGAACGGGTCGGCATCCTTTCGCAATATCGATCGTCGTCGCTCATCCACCACGTCGGGATCGGCGCCTCCTGGGATCTCGTCGGGCGCGACAGGGGCGCCACGCTTCTCTCTCCGCAAAAGGGGCACGCCGACACCGACTGGTATCGAGGGACCGCCGACGCCGTCTACCAGAACCTCGAGTTCATGGACCAGCACCAGCCGGATCTCGTCCTTATTCTCTCCGGCGATCATGTTTATCATATGAATTATCGTGGTCTCATCCGTTATCACCAGGAGAAGAAAGCGGACATGACGGCCGCCTTCATCGAGGTTCCGAGGGATCAGGCGCACCGATTCGGAATCGGGACGATCGACGAGGAGGACGGCGCGACGGGCGGGCGGCTTCTCGAATACGCCGAGAAGACGGAGGCGCCCTCCGGCAACTGGGCCTCGATGACCGTCTATCTCTTTCGCCCTGATCTTCTCGCGCGCCTCGTCGCGGAGAACGCGCGCCGGGGAAGCTCCTGGGAGTTCGGGCGCGACATCATTCCGGCGATGCTCGGCCGGCACCGCGTGTACGGCTTCCGCCATCGCGGCTACTGGGCGTACGGGCGCACGATCGAGGAGTATTGGCGCGCCCACATGGACCTCGTTGGGGAGAACCCGCGCGTCGATCTCGACGAGTGGCAGGTGCGGACGAACCTCGACGACCGGCATCTCCGCGACCGCCCTCCCTCGCTCTTTCTTCCCGGCGCGCGCGTGTCGGACTCGCGCGTGAGCGCCGGATGCGTGGTCGGCGGCGAGGTCGTCCGGAGCATCCTCTCCCCCGGCTGCCGGATCGCCGAGGGAGCGTCCGTGCGCGATTCGATCCTCTTTCCGGAAGTGAAGGTGGGCCCCGGCGCGCGCCTCGACCGCGTGATCGTCGACGAGAAGGCGGTGATCGAGGGGAACGTCCGCATCGGCGCGGGCGACGACCTGACGCCGAACCGATCGTTCCCGGATCTTCTTTCATCGGGGATCACGCTCGTCGGGAAGAAGGCGCACGTCCCCCAGGGGATTCGGATCGGACGGAACTGCGTCGTCGGGCCGCGCTTCAGCCCCGAGCACTTCCACCGCCCGTCGTACGCGTCGGGAGAGCTGATCACATGAGGGATACGGCCGTCATGCTCCTCGCGGGCGGAGGCGGAACGCGTCTCAGCATCCTCGCGCATCTCCGCGCGAAGCCGGCGGTCCCCTTCGGCGGGATGTACCGCATCATCGATTTCACCCTCTCCAACGTGATGAACTCCGGAATCGGGAGCGTCGGCGTGCTCACCCAGTACAAACCGCTCTCGCTGATGGGGCATCTCGGCACGGGCGAGCCGTGGGACATGGTCGGACGGACGCGCGGGGTCAAGATCCTCCCGCCGCGCACGGGCGAGCAGGATGCGGATTGGTACAAGGGGACGGCCGACGCGATCCGCCAGAACATCGACCACATGCGGCGCGGCGATCCGGACCAGGTGCTTATCCTCTCCGGCGACCACATCTACTCCATGGATTACGGACCGATGCTCCGCTTCCATCGCGAACGCGGGGCGCACCTCACGATCGCCATGCGCGAGGTCCCTTGGGAGGAGACGCGCCACTTCGGCGTCGCCCGCACGGACGCGAGCGGCCGCATCGTCGAGTGGCAGGAGAAACCGGAGAAGGCGTCGAGCAACCTCGCGTCGATGGGAATCTACGCCTTCGACGCGGTGTATCTTCTCGACGCGCTAAGAACGATGAAGGGGAACGACTTCGGCCACGATCTCATCCCGTCGGCGGTCGGAAACGACCGGGTCTATGCGTATCCGTTCGAGGGATACTGGAAAGACGTGGGGACGCTTCAGGCGTATTGGGAAGCCAATCGGGATCTGCTCGACTCTGCGTCGGGCGTCGACCTCCACAAGTGGCGCGTGCGGACGAACCTCGAGGAGATCGGGCGGCTCGGCGATCGTCCTCCCGCGCGGATCGCTCCCGCGGGGAAAGCCGTCGAGTCGCTCCTCTCGCCCGGATGCGTGATCGAGGGGGAGGTCGTCCGCTCGGTCCTTTCGCCGGGCGTGTTCGTCGCGCGCGGGGCGCGGGTCGTCGACTCGGTCTTGATGCACGACACGCGCGTCGGAAAGGACGCGAACGTCACGCGCGCGATCGCCGACAAGAAGGTGACGATCGGCGAGGGAGCCTCGATCGGCGGAGGAGACGACGGCGCGCCCGCGAACCGCGAGTTCCCCGAGCATCTCTTCACGGGGCTCACGGTGATCGGGAAGCACGCGGTCGTTCCGGACCGCGCGATCGTCGGAACGAACGCGATCGTGTTTCCGCACGCGGACGAGGGCCTCTTTCCATCCCGATCGATCGAGGCGGGGAGCACGATCAGGAATCGAGGAGAATGAAGAAGCGATTGATCGAACGGCCGGGCTTCGCGCGCGCGCTTTGTGCGCTCGCGGGCGCTTGGCTCCTGCTCGTGAATCTCTCCTGCGGGCACGAGGAGAACCCCGCTTGGATGCGCGACTCGACCGCGCCCGCGCGGATCGAGGACTTCGCGGTCGCGTCGGTCACCTGCTCGAGCGCGACGCTCCGTTGGACGGCGCCGGGAGACAACGGGATCGAGGGGCGTGCGAGTCAATACGACATCCGCTACTCGTCGGAGTTCGTTCCGCGCGCGTCGAACTGGGTGGACGCGTTTCAGGCGGTCGGCGAGCCGGACCCTGCGAATCCGGGCGAAGCGGATAGCCTCGTCGTGCGGAAGCTCTCCCCCGCGACGAAATACTACTTCGCGATCCGCACCGCCGACGAGAGGCCCAACTGGTCCCCCATCTCCGATCCGGACTCCGCGGTCACGGATTCGCTCGGAAAGAAGTAGCGGTTTCCGCGGAACCGCGCTCTGGATCACGACGGAATTGCATTTCTTTCCACCTGAACGACCGTTCAACACTAAAGGACCCAGCCGTTCACCGATTAGGTTCTGGTGTTAGGTTCTGGTGCAGGTTCTGGTGCCAGGCTACCGAACCTCGGGTTCTGGTGCCAGGTTCTGGGCGGGTTCTGGTGCCACGGGTTCTGGGAGGGAGGTTCTGGTGCCAGGGGTTCTGGTGCCAGGCTACCGAACCTCAGGAAGAACTTCTCCCGGAGGCTCGGTTCCCGTAGAATCTGTTGTTGCTCGCGCGGAAGGGGCTCGCGTGCTTGCGGTGTGGGGAGAGGGTGAATGGGTCGTTTGCCCCGAGTCGTATTGCCGGACCTGCCTTTTCACGTGACCCAGAGAGGAAACCTCCGATCTACCGTTTTCCTGTCCGATGAGGACCGGGAAGCGTATTTGGATTTCTTCCATTGCTATGCTGAAAAGCACCTCTTGGAGGTTTGGGCCTACTGTTTGATGACCAACCATGTGCATCATGTGGTGGTGCCGCGAGCGACGGAGTCCCTGACCCGGACGATTCATGATGCTCATACGAAGTACTCCCGGTACTTCCTTGGCAGGCAGGGACTCCGAGGCCACTTGTGGCAGGGTCGGTTCTTCTCCTGTCCCTTGGACGAGGTGCACCTCTGGAAGGCGGTCCGCTATGTGGAACAGAATCCGGTGCGTGCGGGGATGGTGGAGAAAGCCGAAGACTATCCCTGGTCGAGCGCGGCGTCGCACTGTGGTCTCTGGGCGGATGCGATTCTCTCTTCCGGTTTTCCTCCCCCCGGTGTGATCGAAGACTGGCGCGCGTGGCTGAGCGAGGGCTTGGACGAAAAGGGGGTAGCTGTTCTCCGGCTCAGGACCCGGACCGGACGACCGTGTGGATCGGATCTGTTTCTGAACCATCTGGAGACGGCGCTCGGTCGGGTTCTCCGACCCAAACAACCCGGGCCTCTGCGAGGAAGAGCCCAAGGATCCTCGAAAGCGACCAAGGTTCGGTAGCCTGGCACCGGAACTGTCGAAAGCGACCAAGGT
>Ga0194126_10000143_pt1 | contig 112743 bp, 110 predicted proteins | sample TA2KigC150mmetaG_FD_148641 | JGI IMG/M metagenome (GOLD analysis project Ga0194126, IMG submission 148641) | Freshwater microbial communities from Lake Tanganyika, Tanzania - TA2015035 Kigoma Deep Cast 150m | ecosystem: Environmental > Aquatic > Freshwater > Lake | place: Tanzania: Lake... | reverse complement strand
AGACGAAGCCCGAGAAGAACGCCGCAACCGGCACAACGTCCTTACCGAAGGTGCGCAGCGTGCCGCGCTCGACCATGCGGATATATTCCGGCATCGACGTGCGGACGAAGTGGAAGCCGATCAAATCCGCAAGCGTCATCAGCTGGCCATGCTGCTCCGTCGCCTGGTGGAACGCCGCAATCGCCGGCCAGTTGTTCGGGTAGAACAACAGACCCCAGCCCAGCGAACCAACAATCGCCGTGATCACATAGGAGCCCGACAGAAGCAGGATCACGTCAAGCCAGATCGCCGGAACGATCAACGCAGACGGGAACACAAGGCTGATCGGGAAATAGGTCCAGCCCCAGAAGTTGACGTAGCGGTTGATCCACTCGCCAATCAGAAGGCCAAGAGCCGCGAACACCGCGCCAAACGGCAGACGGAAGTTCACCCACCAGAACGCCTGCGTCGCCGCGCAGAAGGTCACGCCAAGAATCGGCACGACCGTCGGCCACATACGACGATCCTTCCAGTCAACCCAGAAGTCCCAGTCGCCCGCCGTCAGCATGAAGTGGACGTGGTAGCCGCCAAGAACGGCGAAGAACAGAAGAACCAGAAGCATCCAGTCGACCGCCTGAACGCAACCCGCCGCCTCGGCGACGGAGTTGAACGGACCGACCGCCCCCCCGCTTTTCGATTGTGACATCACTCTTCTCCTTGGTGTTTCTCGAACCTTTAAAAAGCCCGAGCTCTTTCCTTGTCGCCCCAGCCTCCCCGGCCGGCGCCCGGACGGCGGATCTCCCGCCGCCCGCATCCCTTAAAAAACCCTTCGCGCCCGATGGTCCCCAATGTCCCAGAGCCATCAAGGCTCCGTCCGAAGACCGCAGAAAACCAACCCACTCGCCATGGCGATCAGGCAAATGCTTCCTGTTTTCGCGAAAAGCCCGGAGCCAGACGCCGCCCGCCAAAACGGGCGGCGCCATGTCTCGCGATTACTCGGTCAGGAGGGCGACGCCTTCCTTGCCGATCAGACGCTGAACGTTCATCAGCAGCTGAAGAACGACGCCGAACACGCCAAGCGCCATCCAGCCGAAGAACACGAAGCCCCAATGCAGCGGCGCAACGAACAGTTCTTCCATGAACCAGAACGTATGGCCCCACTCATTCAGGCCGACATTCGGGATGATCATGAACGGCCCAATCGCCACGATCAGATAGGCGACCGAATAGCCCTTCGCAAAATACGGAAGACGCGTCTTCGCATAGAAGAACCCGCCAACCGCGATCACCGAATAAATCGGGTAGCTCATGTAAAACTCGATGATGTGCGACGGCGTGAAGTCCGTGTCGCGAATCACCGTCATGTGCCAGGTGCCGTCCTGCTCGGTGAAGAACGACGCGCCCCAGTAAATGGCCGCGGCGTAAACAACCAGCCACTGCACCTCAACAACCAGGCGGCGCATCTCTTCGCGCGCCGTCAGAGTCGAGAAGTCGCGCGTGCGCGTCTTCCACAAAAAGCCCGCAAGGCCAATGCCAGAGATCAGCTCAAGCGGAATCTCGGTCCACAGGATCGACATCCAATATGTCTGGAACTCCGGCGCAAACGAGTCCAGGCCAGCGCGCCAGCCAAAAATCTGCTCGTAAATCCGAACGACCAGATAGAACCCGTTCAGAACGGCCAGGCCGATCCACATGCCCTTAAGGTCTACTACAGCTTCCGCGCCAGCAGCAGCCCGGGCCGCTGTGTCAGTCGTCGAGCTCATACCTTTCTCCTCCTAAATGTGCTCCCAGGGAATTGCGCGTGACCGGTATCGCTCCGCCTCCCACAACGGAGCCGCTTCGTCCTCGTTTCTTCAAGCAAAGCGAAAGCGCGTCTTCTTGCTAAAAACACGCAAACCCGCCCTTGTCTCTCGCGCAGCCTTCCCAAAATTTTAAGGAAAATCCCCCGCCCGAAAGCGAAGTCCTTCCCCCCAAAATCCCGGAACCCGGCTGCTTGTTGTTATCGGACGAACACCGACGTCGCCGCCTAAGCCAAAATCATCCAGCCGCCCCCCTAAAGAAGCAGACCGCAGACCCAGCTCAGCGTGCCGCAACAATTCCAATAACCCCCTCTCCACACAATACCCATCCGTATAGAGCAAAACAATCTATCGAATAGCCAATGCAACCCTAGTGAATAGGAAATATGCTACCCAGTGCAGGCTCTAAGCATAGGCGTGGCGCAATGCACAATTATCTCTATCTGGCTAATATTACGTGAGGATTGCTGCTCACGTCTCGGCTCCCGACCTCCCGACGCAGATTATTGCTGCGCTGCGAAGCGTGGCAACCATCAGGGGTGGGCTTCTATTCGCCCGACCACGGACGCACGCCTGTCACATCGGCGGCGGCTAGCGCGTCGCGCATGGTGATCCCGTCCAATACGAGGTCCGGCGCGATCTCGGCGAGCGGCGCGAGAACAAAGCCGCGGCGGAAGAGCTCCTTATGCGGCAGAGTCAGCTCGGGATCGTCGATCGCGTGGTCGCCCAGAAACAGGATATCCACGTCAATCAGCCGCGGCCCCCAGCGCCGCGTCGGCGCCCGGCCCATGTCGGCTTCAATCTTCTTGACCGCGGCGAGCAGCTCGTACGGCGTAAGCGTTGTGTCGCCGATCGCGCAGGCGTTGGCGAAATCGCCCTGGTCGAGATCGCCCCAAGGCGGCGTGCGATAGATTCGCGACGCCGCCGCAAGCCGCGCGAGCCCGCGCGTCTCGATGAGGCGCAACGCTTCGCGAATGTTTTGCGGCTTGTCGCCGAGATTGCTGCCAAGCCCAAATCCGACTCGCATCCGCTCACTCTCCCGGACGCCTTGCGAGCACGCGCAACACGTCGAAGGCGGCGCGATGCTCGGCTGCGTCATGCACGCGAAAAACCTGCGCGCCCGCGCGCGCGGCAAGAAGATTGGCCGCGAGCGTGCCGACGAGCCGTCCCTCGAGAAGGCCGTCGCCAAGTCCCTTAAACAGCGACTTGCGCGAGACGCCGATCAGCAGAGGAAAGCCAAGCGCGAGCAGCTCTGGAATAGCGCGCAGCGCCTCATAATTCTGTTCGCGGCTCTTGCCGAAGCCAATGCCGGGATCGAGCAGGATATGCCGTTCCGGCACGCCGGCGCGCCGGGCGATGTCGAGAGAACGCGCGAAGAAGCGCTTCATGTCGGCGACGATGTCGATCTCAGGCGCCGCCGTCTCGCGATTATGCATGATGACGACGGCGGCGCCGGCTTCCGCGATCGTTGGCGCCATCTTGGGATCGCGCTGCAGACCCCACACATCATTGACCAGGCAGACGCCGAGCGCGAGCGCGCGCCGCGCCGTCTCGGCCTTATAGGTGTCGATCGACACCGGCGCGCCCGCCTCATTGACGAGCGCGGCGAGCAGCGGCGCAAGGCGCGCCCATTCCTCGTCGGCGGTCAGCGGCGTGTGGCCGGGACGGGTCGACTCGGCGCCGACGTCGACGATGTCGGCGCCCTCGCTGACAAGCTTCTTCGCCTGCGCGAGCGCCGCCTCGCGCGTCGCGAACAGCCCGCCGTCCGAAAAGGAGTCCGGCGTGACGTTGACGATTCCCATGATGACCGGACGCGTCCCGATCAGAGAAAGAAAGCGATCGCGCGCTGTCGCGATCGCTTCGATATCGAGGGCCAAGCGCGCGTTCCGTCAGTCGTCGTATTTCAAATAGGCGAAGCGCTGGTCGGTCTCGGGCGTGCCTTCAAGCGCGCCGCCGGCCTTGCCCGGGCGCCAGGAGACGACCTCCTCGATCTTCTTGGCGAGTTCGAAATCCTTGTCCGTAACTCCCTTCGCCGTATGTGTCATGAGCTTCACCTCGACCCAGGCGTAGGATGCGGCGATGTCGGGATGGTGCCAGGCGGCCTCGGCAAGATGGCCAACCGTATTGATGACCATCAACGTGCCCTTCCAGCTGTGCGTCTTGAACTTGCGCCTGATCCAGCCGTTCTCGTAGCGCCAGTGCGGCAGTTCGCTCTTCAGCCGCCCGACGATCTCGTCTTCGGAATAGGCGCGCTCTTCCTTGGCCATGACCGGCTCCCTCCTGCGCCGCGCGCAAGGTCCCCCTGCGGCGCAACATTCTTTCGTCGAGATGCGTTATAGCCTAAACCGACTCAAAGTCTTCAGTCGGACCAAAGAGGCGCTATGCCGGCTAGTGTGAGCGTCGCGGCAAGCGCGCGGCTGCATCTGGGTTTTCTCGACATGAACGGCGGCTTAGGGCGCAAGTTCGGCGGCGTCGGCATGGCGCTCGACGCGCCGGCGACGCGGCTGACTCTGACGCACGCCGACAGAAATTTTGTCGAAGGTCCGGAAAGCGCGCGCGCCGCAGCTCTCCTTCAGCGCGCGCAGGAGGCGCTCGGCGTTGCGCGCCGCCACAGGCTGACGGTTCAAGAAGCCATCCCCGCGCATGCGGGCCTGGGCTCCGGCACGCAGCTCGCGCTCGCGGTCAGCGCCGCGCTGCGCCGGCTTGAGGACCTGCCGCATGATCCCTCCGCCGACGCGGCGCTGATGGCGCGCGGCGCGCGTTCGGGATTGGGCGCCGGGCTGTTTCAACTGGGCGGCGTCGTGGTCGACGGCGGGCGCGGCCCGCATACCATGACGCCGCCCGTCGTCGCCCGCGCGGAGTTTCCCGACGCCTGGCGCGTTCTCTTAGTCAGCGATTCGGCGAATGTCGGCCTCCATGGCGCCGACGAGCGCGACGCCTTCGCCGAACTGCCGCCTTTTGATGCAACGACGAGCGGCGAAGTCTGCCGGCTGGTGCTGATGCAGATCCTGCCGGCGCTGGCCGAAGGCGATCTTGCGCCCTTCGGCGCGGCGGTGACGCGCATTCAGGAGCTCGTCGGCGACCATTTCGCGCCGGCGCAGGGCGGACGCCGCTTCACGAGCGGCAAGGTCGAGGCGACCATCGCCCGCCTTCTTGCCGATGGCGCGACCGGGGGCGGACAGACCTCATGGGGACCGACGGGCTTTGTCTTCGTCGAGAGCGACGCGGCGGCGCGGCGCCTGCTCGGCCGCCACGGCGCGCAGGCGCGCGAAGAGGGGCTCGACATTTCGATCCACCGGGGACTCAACCATGGCGCCAGGATCGACGCGGTCTACACGCAAATTGCCTGAACCGCCTCGGACCTACTGGCGCCGCATTTTCATGGCCTATTCGCTTCCATGATCCTCGCGCGCATCGCCCTTGTTCTGATTTGCGGCCTCGCCGCCGGCGCGGCGCTCGCCCAAGAGGCACCTTCGAGCGGCGGCGAATTTATCGGGCGGATTTTCGACGCGACCGGATTGCGGACCACGCCGCCGCAAGCCGCCGATTTTGTGCGCGAGTCGCGGCCCGAGCACATGGACTATCGCCCCTTCGACCCGAAGCCCAAGAAAGACCCGAAGCGCAAGACCGCCGCCGATCTGCGCGCCATGGGCGCGGATCTCGAAGCGGCGGCGGCCGAAAACCGGCGCAAGGCGGCGGGCGTCGCCGCGCCCGACGCGCCAGTAAAGCCTGCCGCCCGCTAGCTCACACCAGCTCAGCTTCGCCTCGTCGACGCGGAGCGGCCTCGCCGCAGCTCATCCTGGCTCTATTCCCTATCTCATCGCAAGATTTGAATTATTTTCGTATTTCCGATCCATGTCATAGGTGTCATTTAAGCGTCATAGACTCTTGATAATATCCGGTGTCGGAACATAATTTCTCTAACGTCATTTCAGACGTTGGGGAGATATCCGCATGTCTAGAATCAAACTGCTGCTGTCGGCCGCCGTCATCGTTGGCTCTTTCGCCGGCGCCGCCCAGGCCAGCCCCTATTATCCCTTCGCTTCCTGGGAAAGCACCGGCGCGCCCTTCGAACGGTGCTGGTGGGAGTCGGGGCCTTCGCGTCCCTTCCGCCTTTGCGTGCCGGTTGCCCCGCACGCCTTGGGCTACTACGGCTACGGGGGTCGCTCCCCTGGCTACAACCCTGACATTGCGCCCGGTGATTAACGACAGGCGCCGGCTGAACTCAGCCGGCGTTTTCATCTGCTCATAAAAAGAATTTCGGTCCATTCACGACGCCTCCCCTGCGGAGCGCCTGTGAGCGGATTTTGTCCCGCGTCTCTCCTGGCGCGCGCGGCAAGGCCTTTGCATGTTTTCGCCTTCGCCATGGCTTCCGAACCCGAATTCCTGTCCGACTTCGGACAAACCGATCCCGGCCTCGCCGTTCTGCGCATGGCGGCGTTGATCGCCGAAGGCGCGGCGGACCCGGACGAGGACACGCTCGATCTCCTCTTCGAACAGGTCGAGGCCGGCCATCTCGTCGACGCCGAGCCTAAGCAGATGTGGCCGGAGCTTATTCGCGGGCTGATGAGCCCCGCGCCGTCGAAGATGATCAAGACTCTGCGCGGATGCGGGGCGCTCGTTGAAATCCTCCCCGAAGTCGCGGCGCTCTTCGGCGTGCCGGATATTTCCGACGGCGAGGCCGAGGTCGATCTCGGCGAACATCTGATGAAGACGCTCGACGCGGCGGCGAGACGCGGCGCTTCCCTGCCCGTGCGTTTCGCGCTGCTCGCGATGAATGTCGGCAAGTCGGATTCGCCGCGCGAACATCTCCCCGTTCATTACAAACATGTCGAGCGCGGGCGCCCGCGCGTCGAAGAGATGTGTACGCGCTTCGGCGCGCCGGCGGAATGCAAGGATCTCGCTCTGTTGGCGCTTGCCGAATGCGAACGCGTGCATCGCGTGACGAAAATGCGCGCCGGCCCCGTCGCTTTGATGCTCGAACGGCTCGGGGCTTTTGATGCGCCTGAGCGCTTCCGCGAATTGATGATGGTCTGCGCTTGCGATTTCTGCGCGCATGCCGGCCGCGAGGGTCAGTCCTATCCGAAGGCGGCGTTGCTGGAGATTGCGCTTAAAGCCTGCGCCGACGTTAAGAAGAACGGCTCAGCGGAGGCGCGTCAGAACGCCCGCGCCGAGGCGATCGCCCTCGCCTTTCGCTCGCAACGCTGGTCGAGTGAGGTGGCGTAGAACTACATTTTTGCCCCATTGACGCTCAAAAAACGGCTGCTTAGCTTCGCGTCATGTTGGAAATTACTGGTAACGACATCGCCGCTTTGGGCGACGACGATTTGCGCACATTGGTTGGGCGTCTCTGCGAGGCGGAGATGCGCAGACACGGCCTCCCCTCTTCCGCTGTTACCTGGGGAGGCGATCAAAACGCAAAAGATGGAGGCCTCGACGTACGTGTAAGTCTCGCCGCCGGCACGGCGATAAGCGGCTTCGTCCCGAGACCGCAAACCGGCTATCAGGTCAAGATACCCGATATGCCGCGGGGGGAAATCCTCGATGAGATGAAGCCGAAGCCCACCGGTGTCTTGCGGCCTATATTTCTCGAGCTTGCTGACGCCGGTGGCGCATACATTATTGTGAGTTCAAGCAGCTCCACCTCGGAAACAGCGCTCAAAAACCGGCGCAATGCGATGGCCGAGGCCCTCAAAGGCACGCCCGCCGAAACAAAATTGGCGCTCGACTTCTATGACCGAAACCGCGTTGCGACGTGGGTTCGCGATCATGCCGGTCTGATTCCGTGGGTGCGGGCGCGCATCGGTAGGGCGGTGCCTGGCTGGCAATCCTATGGCCCGTGGTCGCTTGCGCCTGCCGGTGTCGACGCAAGCTATCTGACAGATGAGCAAGCTCGCATTCGCACGGGTGCAGAAGACGAGGGCGAAGGGGTTTCCGCCGTCGAGGGCATAAATCGTATTCGCAAGGTGCTCTGCTCGCCAGGTAATGTGGCGCGGCTTGTCGGTCTGTCAGGCGTCGGCAAAACAAGGCTTGCCGAAGCGTTGTTCGATGCAGCGGTCGGTGAAGGCGCCCTGGATCCCTCGCTTGCAATCTACACAAACGAGGCGGATGAGCCCAACCCTCCACCAGCCGGTCTCGCTTCGGACCTAATTGCAAACCGCACACGTGCGATCCTCGTCGTCGACAATTGCACGCCAGAGCTGCACCGAAGGCTTTCGGAAGTGGCGCGAGCAGCGGACTCAACTATCAGCGTCATCACCATTGAATACGATATCCGCGAAGACCAGCCTGAAGGCACTGATGTCTTCGCGCTGGACACTTCTTCAATTCCGCTAATCGAGAAACTGGTAGCACGGCGCTATCCTAATCTTTCTCAAGTTGATGCACAGACGATCGCAGAGTTTTCCGGAGGTAATGCACGCGTTGCGCTGGCCATTGCTTCACAGATCGAGAAAGCCGAGACGGTAGCGGGCTTGAGTGAAGAAGAACTTTTCAAGCGTCTTTTTCAGCAACGTCACGATCCTGACCCATCCCTGCTGTCGATTGCACAGTCCTGTTCTCTCATCTATTCGTTCGAGGGAGAGTCTCTTACAGGAGATCATGCCGAACTTCCCGTTCTTGGTAGTCTCATTGGCAAGACAGCGGAAGATGTCTATGCCGGCGTCGCAGAGCTTAAGCGGCGTGATCTCGTGCAAGCCCGCGCGCAATGGCGCGCGGTGCTGCCGCATGCAATTGCGAATCGCCTTGCCAAGATGGCGCTTCAGAACATTCCGCTCGCAAAAATAAAATCCGTCCTCGTCGATAATGCTTCCGAGCGTGTTCTTCGCTCTTTCTCGCGACGCCTCGGTTATCTTGACGATAGCAGCGACGCCAAAACCATCGTCAAGGGGTGGCTAGCGCCAAGCGGTCTGCTTAGTGACGTGACGAACTTGAACGAGTTGGGCCGAGCGATGTTTGCGAACGTCGCTCCCACGGCGCCGGAGGCAGTGCTAGCGGCGTTGGAAAACGCTTTGTCCAGCGCAGATGAAGACTCGCTGCGCCGCTGCACTCACTTCGTTCGGCTCTTACGCTCTCTCGCCTATGAACCAGCATTCTTTGAGCGTGCCATCGCCCTGCTGGTGAAATTTGCGACGCTTCCTGATGACCGCTACAGAGAGGACGAGGCGGCAGGCGTCGTTGAGTCGCTCTTTTTTATCATGCTGTCTGGAACGCATGCGCCGATTGAGGTGCGCGCGAAGGAGGTCGAAAGACTACTTGGCTCTGCTGAAGGACGTGTGCGCTCCCTCGGAGTCAAGGCGCTACGAGCGCTCATGAAAACGAACCACTTTTCCTCGCACTATGAGTTCGACTTTGGTGCTCACTCGCGCAACTATGGCTATTATCCGAAGACCGACGCAGACGTACGTGCTTGGTTTGAACCCACACTAAGGATGGCGAGATCATTCGCGCTGTCGGCTTACCCGGCGGCGGATGACGTACGAAAAGCGATCGCTAGCGAGTTCCGGGGCCTGTGGAGGGCAGGCTTTGCGGACGAGCTTGACCAGGTCGCTCGTGAGATTGCTGCCAAGTCATTCTGGCGCGACGGTTGGATCGCAACGCGTGAGACAATCACGTTCGACGGCAAGAGCATGACGCCCGAACTCCGCGACCGCCTGATGGTGCTGGAGGAGTTCCTGCGGCCGAAAGACCTTGCGAGCAAAGTGCGCAGCCTTGTCATCGGCAGAGAAAATTACGACCTCGACGATTTTGATGACGATAAGAACGTAGACGATCCTGACTGGGGCGCGCGCTATGAAGCGAAAACTGCACGTTTGGCTGCGACGATACAGGCTCTCGGCCACGACGTGGCAGTAGATGATGAGACCTTCAAGACGCTGCTGCCTGAGCTGTTGAACAACCATGGCAGGCTTGAGATATTCGGCATGGCGCTGGCCGAAGCGGCCGAGAGTCCACGCATGATGTGGGATGCGATTGTCGCGCAGTTTGCATCAAGTGAAAAGGCGGGCATTCAACTTCTTGGAGGCTTTCTGAATGGGCTGCAAAAGCGTGATGAGGCTCTCGCCGATACAATCCTTGACGAAACACTGGAAAACCTAGTTCTCGCCGAACAGTTTCCTATTCTGCAGGCAAATGTCCCCGTTAATGAACGCGCAGTAGCCCGGTTGCACCGGGCGCTTAAACTTGAGAAGGCCCCAATCAAGGCCTTTCGCAGTCTCGCTTATGGCCGTGTCCTCGACGAGCTTGCGGGAACCGAGTTCCGCGACTTGGTCGTCGCAATTGTGAGTAAGCCAGAAGGATTCGCCGTCGGCCTCGAAATCATCTCGCTGCGATTTTACTCGGACGCTGCCGCGAAGCGTGAGCCATTGCCCGAAGTGCTCGAAGCTGCTCGGATCGTGCTCGGCAAATTTGCATTTCAGCGTAACACGGACGAAGACCACGAGCTTGGCGTTATCATTGCAGCTTCGCTCGCAGGGCCAGAAGGCATTCCGGTGGCGCAGTCACTTTGCGAAAAATTTCTAGCTGCCGCCACAAAGTACGAGATCGACACCTATAAGTTTCGGGAATTCATGAAAGGACTTTTACAGGTTCAAGCCATTCCAACGCTAAACGTTCTGTTTTCAGATGATGCTGAATCCCACAAGGCGAGTAAGCGCATCTTCAGGAATTTCCATCATCCCGTCATTGATGTAGTACCGGACGATGTTCTTCTTTCATGGTGTAGCGGCAATCCCGCTACACGCTTTCCCCTCGCAGCAGCTGTGGCCACGTTGTTTAAGGGGGAACGTGAACCGCGCGAATGGATGCCGCTCACGAGGAAGCTCCTCGAGCAAGCACCCGATCCGAACCATGTCCTGAAGGAAATTCTCCGACGCCTGTATCCATCAAGCTGGAGCGGTTCGCTCGCGACCGAGCTGGAGGGACGACTAAAACTCCTCGACCAGCTACTGGGTGGCGAGGCGCCAGCTCTCGCGGCGCAGATGGCAGAGGCAAGAGCCGACCTCGAAACCCGCATTAGTGACGAACGCAAGCGTGAGGTAGAAGAAGACCGCGCGTTCAATAACCGATTCGAATGAACTATAGGTACGATAGACTTCGTTTCGTGCCAGCGCCGCGCTCGAATTCGCGCGGCGCTTATTGTCTCATGAGCGCGACGGCGTCGCTTCTTTGATCAGAGAAACGACCCAAAGAAGGCGCCGCCAATGCCCCCCAGCACCGCGGCGGCCATGGCGCCCGGCAGGCCAAAGAGCGCGCCGCCGATGCCAGCCCCCAATGCGGCGCCGACGATCGCGCCGACAGTCGCCATTGTCATGTGTTCCTTGGCGGATATCATGGTCTCCTCCACGACTACGCCTCTGATTGTTAGAGGCCTAATAGGGACTTAGAGCCAGCTTTGCAGGGGGCAAGGGCTCCGGCTTTACCCCTCGATCGTCAGGCGCGCTGACGATCGCTCGCCTTCGTTCGCAACGCAGGTCGCAAGAATGGGCGTCGCGCGACCGACCCCTCTCCCCGCTTGCGGGGAGAGGCGAGGCGAGGGGCTTGGTGAAGGGCTTGGGGGTTTTTTGGCGAAAGGCTGACCGCAGCGTGGACACGGGGCCTTCGGACCGTTCCGCTACATGCCCCCCGCCCCTCACCCTCGCTACGCTCGACCTCTCCCCGCGCGCGGGGAGAGGTTTGCGCCCAAGCCCCTGCCACGGCCCAAACCGGGCTCCGCCCCGCCGGTCTTCCCTGGCGCCCTCCCCGCGCGCCGGGAGAGATGCTAAACTCCTGCTTCGCGCCGTCCGGAACAAAGACTTAAAATGTCGGATTTCTATCGCATCAAGCGTCTGCCCCCTTATGTCTTCGAGCAGGTGAACCGCCTCAAGGCCAAGGCGCGGGCCGCTGGCGCCGACATCATCGATCTCGGCATGGGCAATCCCGACCTGCCCGCCCCCAAACATGTCATCGAAAAGCTCGTCGAGACCGCCGGCAAGCCGCGCACCGACCGTTATTCCGCGTCCAAAGGCATCGCCGGGCTGCGCCGCGCCCAAGCTGGCTATTACGCGCGCCGCTTCGGCGTGGCGCTCGACCCCGAATCGCAGGTCGTCGCGACGCTCGGCTCCAAGGAGGGCTTCGCCAATATGGCGCAGGCGATCACCGCGCCGGGCGACGTGGTGCTGGCGCCTAACCCCACCTACCCGATCCACGCCTTCGGTTTTCTGATGGCCGGCGGCGTCATCCGCTCGGTGCCTTCGGCGCCGACGCCCGACTATTTCCGCGCGCTGGAACGCGCGATCCTGCATTCGATCCCGAAGCCCATCGCGGTCGTCGTCTGCTATCCGTCCAATCCGACGGCGGAGGTCGCGTCTCTCGATTTTTACAAGGACCTCGTCGCCTTCGCGAAGAAGCACGAGATTTTCATTCTCTCCGACCTCGCCTATGCCGAAGTCTATTTTGACGACAATCCGCCGCCCTCGGTTCTGCAAGTGCCGGGCGCGATGGATGTGACGGTCGAATTCACCTCGATGTCGAAGACCTTCTCGATGGCCGGCTGGCGCATCGGCTTTGCGGTCGGCAATGAGCGGCTCTTGTCGGCGCTGGCGCGGGTGAAGAGCTATCTCGATTACGGCGCCTTCACGCCGGTCCAGGTCGCGGCGACCGCGGCGCTGAACGGCTCCGACGAATGCGTGCGCGAGATGCGCGCGATCTATAAGCGGCGACGCGACGTGATGGTCGAGAGCTTCGCGCAGGCGGGCTGGCCGATCCCGGCGCCGCGCGCCTCGATGTTCGTCTGGGCGCCGGCGCCCGAGCGCTTCCGCAATATCTCGACGCTCGAATTTTCGAAGCTGCTGATTGAGAAGGCCGACGTCGCCGTGGCGCCCGGCGAGGGCTTCGGCGAACATGGCGAGGGTTTTGTGCGCCTCGCGCTTGTCGAGAACGAGCAGCGCATCCGTCAGGCGGCGCGTAATCTCCGCCGCTTCTTCGAGACGGCGGATACGCAGCTTCATAATGTCGTGCCGCTCGCCGCGCGGGGATGACTTCGCTTCGCGAAGTCATGGCCGGCCTTGAGCCGGCCATCCACGTCATGGCGTTCGGTCCTATTACCAGGCAACGCGCAGCTTCACGGCGTGGATGCCCACGACAAGCGCGGGCATGACGGTGGAAGCGCTCCGTGACGCGCGCTTATTCATCACCCCGCGCCTTCGGCGCGACCCTCCCCGTCAAGGGGGAGAACGCCCTTCCCGGCCAGCGACGCACTGCCCTTCCCAAGCCGTCATGGCCGGCCTTGAGCCGGCCATCCACGTCAAGCCGCGCCGCAATGCTCTCAATCAGTGCGTCACGTCATCGCGTGGATGCCCGCGACAAGCGCGGGCATGACGGCGTGAGTCACTGCTCGAAATAGCGCTCGATGACGCGCTCATAAACGGCGCAAAGCCCGTCGATATCGGCGATGCGCGCGTTCTCATCGACGGCGTGGATCGTTTCGTTGGTGAGGCCGAATTCCAGCACCGGACAATAATTGACGATAAAGCGCGCGTCGGAGGTGCCGCCGGTCGTCGAGAGTTCCGGCGTCAGCCCCGTCACCTGCCGAACGGCCTCGACGACAAGCTCGGTGAAATGACTGGGCTTGGTGATGAAGGACACGGCGTTCGACGGGGGAAATTCGACTTCGACATTGGCGCCCGGCGCCGCCTGCTTGATCACCTTTAGAATGCGTTCTTTCAGCGAGTCATGCGTCCACACATCGTTGAAGCGGACGTTGAACTCGGCGCGCGCCTCGCCTGGGATGACGTTGACCGCTCTATTGCCGATGTCGATCGTGGAAAATTCCAGATTGGAGCGCTCGAAATGCGTGGTGCCTTTGTCGAGCTCGTGGCCTGAGAGCGCGGCGACGATGCGCGCGATGATCGGCGCCGGATTTTCGGCGCGCTGCGGATAGGCGACATGGCCCTGCTTGCCGATGACGCGAATGCGCCCGTTGAGCGAACCGCGCCGGCCGATCTTGATCATGTCGCCGAGCGTCGAAACATTGCTCGGCTCGCCGACGATGCAGTGATCGAAACGCTCGCCGCGCTTTCGCGCCCATTCGAGGAGCTTCACCGTGCCGTTGATCGAAACGCCTTCCTCATCGCCGGTGATGAGAAGGGAGAGCGTTCCCTTCGGCGCGCCATGCCGATCGACGTAGCGAAGCGCCGCCGCGACGAAGGCGGCGACGGCGCCCTTCATATCGGAGGCGCCGCGGCCGTAGATGCGGCCGTCCGAGACTTCCGCCGAGAAGGGATCGAAGCGCCAGCGAGAGGCATCGCCCGGCGGCACGACGTCCGTATGGCCGGCGAAAGAAAGATGCGGCGCGCCCATGCCGATCTTGGCGAAGAGATTGTCGACATCTGCCGCGCCCGGCTCGGAGAAGACGATTCGATGCGTCTCGAAGCCTGAGCCTTTGAGCGCCTTTTCGACAACGTCGAGCGCGCCGGCGTCGGCCGGCGTCACTGACGGACAGCGGATGAGTTCGCGGGTGAGCGCGACGGCGCGCGATTGGGTCATCTTAGAAGGCTTTCGGCAGCCCGGCCTGTTTCAAGACCTCGTTCGCGGTATGGCGCGATTTCGTTGTCCGAGGCAATGTAAAATTCCGGTTCGTGATCGGACTATGCCAGATCTCGTGGCTGCCCTTGCCGGGCCGCACCAATCTGCACCCGGCGGCAATGAGAAGCGCAACGATCTTCGGATAGAAGTCGGCCATCAGCCGGCGGCGAGCGCGAGATGCGTCTCCGCCTTGAAAGTGAGCGAAATTTCCCGCACGCCCTTCGCATCAAGCTCTAGCAAGTCGGGCAAGACAGAGCGAACTTCGTCGATCATCGACTGCCAGGACGGCGCCTCGACGACCAGGCCCGGCGCGTCGCCGCTCGTCGCGATCCAGACGTGAGCTTCATCGTCCCAGCGGGCGTCAATTCGGATTGGCGTTGTCATGCGAGAAAAGTCGGCCCGGGCCGCCGGCATGTCAAGTAAGCTGGCAGTGCTCAAATGGAAGGCTGTTTTTCGCATCGGAAAGGGCGCGCTTCCTTATCGCGCAGCGGCATCATCCTCCCGCCAGCCCAGTTCATAAATGGTCCACAAGGCGGCGGCGACGAAGAGCGCATCGGCGCCCCAGACATACCAGCGCGACATGACCTCAGCGGCGCGCGGTTGCCAAAAATGCACGGCGCCGGCGACGAGCGCCAAGAGCGGCGCAATGCTCGCGAGGCCAAGCGGCGGCGCGAGGCCGCGGTCGCGAAAGCGCTTGGCGGAAAGATTGATGAAGCTCACGACAGTCAGCATGACGACGAAAGCGTAAAAGATGACATAGGCGTAGGCGAGGATCGTCATCGGCGCGAAGAAGGGCGTCGTCGCGAGATCATGGACCGAGTAAGGCTGAAGCGCGAACCAGATCAGCGTCAGCGGCAGAAGAAGCGCGACAAGCGCGCCGGCGCCGCGCCGCCAGGTCGCGCGATCAATGCGCCCCTCCTCGGTTCGATAGAGAAAGCGCAGACGCTCGGCGTCCATCAATCCCTCAGAAGCTCGTTGATGCCCGTCTTGCTGCGCGTCTGCGCGTCGACAGTCTTGACGATCACCGCGCAATAGAGCGACGGGCCGGGCTCGCCATTCGGCAAGGGCTTGCCCGGCAGGCTGCCGGAAACGACGACTGAGTAAGGCGGCACATAGCCCATGTGGATCTTGCCGGTGGCGCGATCGATGATTTTGGTCGAGGCGCCGATGAAGACGCCCATGGACAGCACCGAGCCCTTGCCGACGACGACGCCCTCGACGACCTCGGAACGCGCGCCGATGAAACAGTCGTCCTCGATGATGGTGGGATTGGCCTGCAGAGGCTCCAGCACGCCGCCGATTCCGACGCCGCCGGAAAGATGCACATTCTTGCCGATCTGCGCGCAGGAGCCGACGGTGACCCAGGTGTCGACCATCGTGCCGCTATCGACATAGGCGCCGAGATTGACGAAAGAGGGCATCAGTATCGCGCCGGGCGCGACATAGGCCGAATGGCGCACGATCGCGCCCGGCACGGAGCGAAAGCCCGCAGCCGTATGTTCGCCAGCGCCCCAGCCGACGAATTTGGACGGAACCTTGTCCCACCAGGTCGCGCCGCCCGGACCGCCTGCGATCACCGCCATGTCATTTAAGCGGAAAGACAGCAGCACGGCCTTCTTCAGCCACTGATTGACCTTCCAGCTTTCGGGGCCTTCCTTGCCTTCGATCTTTTCGGCGACGCGCAGCTTGCCGGCGTCGAGCAGACGTAGCGCGCCATCGACGGCGCGGCGAATGTCGCCTTGCGTCTCGGCGGTGATATTGGCGCGATCCTCGAAGGCGGCGGTGATGAGCGTCTCAAGTCCCGTGTGCGGCATGAAATTCCCGAAAATGATGCGATGGAAGGCTCGCGCGGTTGTAGGGGTCTGGCGAGGGGAGTCAACAAGGGGCGATTGCGAGCGAGAAGGACCGCGTGATTCTAACTCCAATGCTCAAGAAATACATTGCGCAACCTTTCAGCGTCATGCCCGGCCTTGAGCCGGGCATCCACGCGGCGCCAATGCGCACGTCTTGCAGCATCAGCGCAATGTCCTGGCGTGGATGGCCGGGACAAGCCCGGCCATGACGGGCAAGCCAAGCGCCGCTGCGCAAATATTGATGCCACGACCGCTGATCCTTATCACATCAAATTAATCGGTGAGGGGGTTCATCATGGAAAAGATCTTCGCAGCGCGCTGTGGCATTCATACCGCGAAGCATTTCCCGAAGGCGAGGAGCAGAGTCGGGCGGCCTTTGATGCGAAGTTTTCTCGTTAGCAGCATTCGTGGCAGACTTCGCTCCTTGTAAAGAAATTCTAGCCACGCGGTCGCGTCCGCTGTGACCGACATTTCGGCCTTCCCGACATGACCGTCGATGATGGTGAGTTTGCTGTCGCGAATGGAGATCGTTGCTTTCCGCGCTTCGCGTCCAGTAAACGTAAAGTGAAAGCTCGCATTGAGAGCTTTCGCCTTTCCGCGCTGAAACACCAGGGGCATTCCCTCCAGCAGGCCTTTGATGGTGCGAGGTCGCAAGCCGCCGCCGACGCGCCGAAGCTGCTTATGCGGAAAACGCCTTTGCGCGTAATCCTCCGCGTCGGAGCCTGACACCACATAGACCGGTTCTTCCTTGCCGCTGAGCGGCTCTACGACATTTTTCACATATGCGCTTTTGTCGGCAGTGTAGGTCGAGATCAGATCTGCCCCTGCGGGACAGACGGCCAGACAATAGGCTGCCTTGTAGTTGGCGCCGAATGAAAGACTCTGCCACATCGAAGATTGCTCCGCGTCAGTCACTTTTCGGCGCAACGCCCTGGCGCCGCCACTATCGGCGATCGTTTCGACCCAGTCGGTAAACCCGCCCATGAACTCCCGATAATTGTGAGTGAAGCAGGCCGAAAAATTGAAATAGCCATCAGGCGCGATCGCGCCGACCGGGCAGGCGGCGACGCATAGCTTGCACTGAAAACACGGGTTGAACTCAATCGGTTGGCTCTCCGAGGCAATTTCGGCGGCGACAAGCACGGTGGAAATATTTATGAAGCTGCCGAACTGAGGATGAATGACGTTGCGATGAATTCCCATCTGGCCGAGTCCAGCCGCGATGGCGACTGGCTTGTGGGCGATTACCCAGATGCGTCCTGGATAATTATCCATCTCCATCGGAAAGGCGGCCGAAGGATTGAGCGCGCGAATTTTGTGTCGCGCCAATTCGCATACGATGGCGGCGGCGACTTCATTGACGTGATGGTAATTGCGATGAAATTCAAGATTGCCGATCGAACGCTGGGGGCTGCGCAAACTGTCGACGTTAAGACGAGTTACAATGCTTATCAGCGTGCGCGCTTCTGGAAGCGCTTTGAAGATATGTTCGCGTTCTGTCGCGATCTCGTCCCGATCCACCGACACGAAGCCGACATCGTCGGCGCCCGCCTCCAGCGCAATCGCACGCAGCCAATCCTGATCAAGAGGTTTTGGATCTGTCGCGGCGACGAGTTGAGTCGCTTCATTTGCGATGCTCATCAGAACCTCCCGATTATTAGATGATGATTGCCATCTAAAGATAAAGATTATATGTATCATCTTATCTGTCAAGCCCGTTCCGGTAGGAACCGCATGCGCGTCTCAAAACAGACGATGGAGCGCCATCACAAAGAGATCATCGCGATCGCTTCCGCGATGCTCCGCGAACGAGGAGTTTTGGGAGTCGGCGTCGCTGACGTGATGCAGGCGGCGGGCCTGACGCACGGGGGGTTTTATCGGCATTTCGCTTCTAAGGAGGCTCTCATAGCCGAAGCGACAAGCGCTGCATTCGCGGAGATACTCGACGGGCTCGAGAAAGCGGCGGCCCGCAAAGGCGCCGCGGCCGCGCTTGAAGACTATATTTCGGGCTATCTCTCACAACGGCATGTCGATCAGCCTTCGCGTGGTTGTCCTATTCCGGCTTTCGGCGCCGACGCAGGGCGCGAGAGCGCGTCGGTCCGCGCTGAATTCGAAGTCGGCGTCGATCGCCTTCTCGCATGGATAGCCGCAGGCCTTCGCTGCGCCGAGGCGGAGCGGACGGCGAAGGCGATCGAGTTGCTCTCTCTGATGGTCGGCGCGGTTGTCACGGCAAGAGCGTCGGGAGATCAGGCGCTATCCAAAAAGATTCTAGCGCAAGGTCGGCGAAGCGCCGGTAATTTGATCTCAGTCTACCCACGCTTGTCGCGGACATCCACGCGGTGACGCCGCAAAACGATGGCGCAATGTCCTATCGTGGATGGCCGGCACAAGGCCGGCCATGACGGCGACGACCGTGATGACCTTCCTTGATCGCATAAGACACTTTGGGGCTCATGAACTTGGCGTCGCCGCCAACCCCTCCAAAAACCCCACGAGATCATCGGTCACGAAATCCACATGCGGCTCGTCGCCGGTGGCGATTTCCCAGGCTTCGCGTTCGGGGCCTTCGTCATGGGGCGGCAGCACCAGCACCGTCGTCATGCCGCGCGCATGCGGCACGACAAGATTGCGATCGATGTCTTCGAAAATCGCGGCGCGCTTGGGCTTGATCTTCAGCTTGTCGAAGAAGCGCATATAGGCGCCTTCATCGGGCTTGGCGATGAAATCCGCGGCGATGATGTCGAAAATGTCTTCGAAGACATGATCGATGCCGAGCTGCTTCGCCGTTTCGATCGCATGATGGCGCGAGCCATTGGTGAGAATGAGCTTGCGTCCGGGCAGCGCGGCGATGGCTTCCGCGAGCGAATGATTATGCGCAAGCGACGAGCGGTCGATGTCGTGCACATAGGCAAGATACGCCTCGGCGTCGACGCCATGTTCGGTCATTAGCCCGCGCAGCGTCGTGCCGTATTGGCGGTAGTAATGCTTTTGCAGCGCGCGCAGCGAAATGGCGTCGAGGCCGAAGAGCCGCATCATGAAGAGCGTGATGCGGGCGTCGATCTTCGGCCAGAGATCGGCGGTCTGCGGATAAAGCGTATTGTCGAGATCGAACACCCAGGTGTCGATTTCGGCAAAGCGCGATTTATCTGGCGATAGTTTCGTCATCGCATCAATCGCCGCATATCATTCCCGCGAACGCTGGAATCCAGAGCAGCGCCAGTGATCGTCGTGGTTGCTCTCTGGATTCCCGATCGCGCGTCGCGCGTCGGGAATGATGCTTTGGGCTATTCACGAGCCCAACATCTCCTCCACCCATGACGGCACGATCTCGCTTGCGGGACCGTAGCGTCTGTCGTCGAATTCGGCCGCATTTTCCGAAGGCTCGAGATTGAGTTCGCAGCAGCGCACACCTTTGGCGCGCGCTTCGCGCACGAAGCCCGCCGCCGGATAGACTGCCCCCGACGTGCCAATGGCGACGAAGAGATCAGCCGCCTCCAGCGCCGCATAAATCTCGTCCATATAGAGCGGCGCCTCGCCGAACCAGACCACATGCGGCCGCAGCGCGCCGGCGCAGTCGCACGGCGAGCTCGTCGAGAGGTCGTCCCTACAATCATGCACCGCGCCGCATGAGGCGCAACGGGCTTTCAGCAATTCGCCATGCATGTGGATGACGCCGGTCGAGCCGGCGCGCTCATGCAGATCATCGATATTCTGCGTCACGAGAGTTAAATCATCGCCACGCTGGGCGAGGCCGGCTTCGAGCCGCGCCAGCGCGACATGGGCGGCGTTTGGCGAGGCGGCGATGAGATTGTTCCGCCGCGCATTGTAAAAGTCGTGCACCAGCGCCGGATCGCGTGCGAAAGCTTCGGGCGTCGCGAGCTGCATTGGATCGTAGCGCTTCCACAGCGCGGCGCCCGGTCCGCGAAAAACGCCAAGGCCGCTTTCGGCCGAAATGCCAGCGCCAGTGAGGACGAAGACGTTCATTGGCCGTTCCCCATCATGGCCGCGCTTGTCGCGGCCATCCACGCCGCGCCATTGCGAGCGGAAAGGAGCGTCGAGCCGAATCGCGCAGCGTCTCGATAATGTTTGCGCCGCTTCTCGGCGTGGATGGCCGGCACAAGGCCGGCCATGACGCGCAGGTGGCAAGCATCCGCGCCAATGCGAATGAAGGGGTTCACCGAAGCGCCCTCATCCGACCCTCGCTACGCGAGGGCCACCTTCTCCCGCAAGCGGGAGAAGGCGCGCGCCGTTCGATACAGCAACCTAATTGCGACGCCTCGCCGTTCTCCCTTCTCCCGCAAGCGGGAGAAGGCGTCGCCACAAAGTGGCGACGGATGAGGGCCCGTTCGGTCACCTTGTGATAAGCGTTCCTGCGCCGTGGTCGGTGAGCAATTCGATCAGCACGGCATGAGGCAGTTTCCCATCGAGAATGACGACGCCCTCGACGCCGCGCTCGATCGCGTACATACAGGTCTCGACCTTGGGGATCATGCCGCCGGTGATCACGCCCTCGGCGATAAGCCCGGGGATATCGGCGACCTTCAGCTCCTCGATGATGTTCTTATCCTTGTCCAGCACGCCGGGCACGTCGGTGAGAAAGATGAGGCGCTTGGCGTGAAGCGCGCCAGCGATGGCGCCCGCGAATGTGTCAGCGTTGACATTATAGCTCTGGCCGTCCGGACCTTGCGCCACGGGCGCCAGCACCGGAATGAGCTCGCGGCCCAACACTTGATCGAGCACGGTGGTGTCGACCTTGTCGGGCTCGCCGACAAAGCCGAGATCGACGCCGTCGGGACGCTCGAGCTTTTTAGCGGTGACCATGCGACCATCTTTGCCGGTCAGGCCGATGGCGCGGCCGCCCTCCGAATTGATGTAGCCGACGATCTGCTTGTTGATGGCGCCCGCGAGCACCATTTCGACGACGTCCATCGTCTCTTCATCAGTGATGCGCAGGCCATCGGAGAAGCGAGATTCGACGCCGAGCCGCTTCAGCATCGCGCCGATCTGCGGGCCGCCGCCGTGCACGACGACAGGATTAACCCCGGATTGTTCGAGCAGCACCATGTCGCGGGAGAAATCTCTCGCGACCTGGTCGTCGCCCATGGCGTGGCCGCCGTATTTCACCACGACGATCGTGTCGTCGTAGCGCAGCATATGCGGCAGCGCCTGCATGAGAATGCGGGCTTGCTGGAGCGCGGTGTCGACGGCGTCTTTCATGGAGTTCTCGCGGGGCGCTACCCTCTCCCAAAGGGAGAGGGTCGGTCCGGAGGACCGGGGTGAGGGGATCAAATCTCGTCACGCATGACGCCGCGCCGGCCAAGGCGAGGCGCCCCTCACCCGGCCGCTTCACGGCCACCCTCTCCCTGTGGGAGAGGGTTAACACAACCCAACTAGCCCGCCGCGGCCGTCGCTTTCAAGCGTTTCGTTCAGCGATCAGCTTTGCGATCGATCCGCGCAGCTCGGCGATTCCCTCGCCGCTGTGCGCCGAGGTGAAAATAATCTCCGGAAACGCCGCAGGCCGCTTCTCGAGCGCCTTCGTCATCCGGGCGAGGACCTCGTTGCGCTCCGCCGCCTTCAACTCGTCGCGCTTGGTCAAAATGACCTGATAGGAGACGGCCGACTGATCGAGGAGATCGAACATTTCTTCGTCGGAAGGCTTCACGCCGCGGCGTCCATCGATAAGCACGAAAACGCGGGCGAGGCTCGCCCTGCCCCTCAGATAATCGCGCATCAATTGCGACCAGCTCGCGACCTTTTCCTTGCCGACGGCCGCGTAGCCATAGCCGGGCATGTCGACGAGGCGCAGGCGCTCAGCGCCTGGCGCGCCGCCAAGCGCGAAGAAATTGAGTTGCTGCGTCCGCCCCGGCGTGTTCGAGACGCGCGCAAGCGTCTTGCGGTTCGTCAAGGCGTTGAGGAGCGAAGATTTGCCGACGTTGGAGCGGCCGGCGAAGGCGACCTCGGGCGGACCGAGCGGCGGCAGATCGCTCGCCTTGGCGCTCGCAAAGATGAAGTCACAAGGACCGGCGAAAAGAAGGCGGCCCTGCTCCGCAAAATCTGTCTCTGCTGCTTCCTGCATGAGATCGGCAATCGGCAATCGGCAATCGGCAATCGGATTGTCTACTGCCGACTGCCTAAACCCGACTGCCGTCCCTACGCGCGCTGAAACGTCTTGCGCAGATTGTCCCAGAATTCGAACTTCACGCCGGCGCGCTTCATGATCACGCCCTGCTGAACGATGGACAGGAGATTGTTCCAAGTCCAATAGATGAGCAGGCCGGAGGCGAAGCCGCCCATGGTGAATGTGAAGATCACCGGCATCCAGGCGAACATCGTCTTCTGAATCTCGTCTGCGGGCTCCGGATTCATCTTCATCTGCAGCCACATCGAGACGCCCATGAGCAGCGGCCAGAGGCCGAGCGCGAGGTAAGGGCCGAACATTGCGATATGCGTGGGATCAAAGGGCAGCAGGCCAAACAGATTGAAGACATTGGTCGGATCAGGCGCCGACAGATCCCTGATCCAGCCGAAGAAGGGCGCGTGACGCATTTCGATCGTCACGACCAGCACCTTATAGAGCGAGAAGAACACCGGAATCTGCACGATCACCGGCAGACAGCCGCTCGCGGGATTGACCTTCTCCCGCTTGAAGAGCTCCATCTGCTCCATGTTGAACTTGTGCTTGTCGTCGCCGTATTTTTCCTTCAGCTCTTTGATCTTCGGCTGGATCGCCTTCATTTTCGCGATCGACTGATAGCTCTTGTTGGCGAGCGGCAGGAAGGCGAGCTTGACGATCACGGTCACCGCCAGAATGGCGAGGCCGAAGTTGCCCAGGAGCTTGTAGAGGAAGTCGATCAGCCGGAACATCGGGCGGGTGATGAAGTAGAACCAGCCCCAGTCGATCAGCAGATCGAACCGTTTCAGACCCGGATTCGCCTTATAGGCGTCGAGCACGTCGACGACCTTGGCGCCGGCGAAGACATAGGTCGTCGCCTCCGACGACGCCTCGGGCGCGATCGTCTTCGGGTCGCTGACCGTATCCGCCTGATAGGTTTTCAGCGCGCCGCCCATTGCGGCGTAGCGCGCCTCTATCGGCGCATTCTGATCGGGAGCCACCACGGCGCCCCAGTATTTGTCGGTCAGTCCGACCCAGCCGCCGACGCCCTTGAAGGTTTTGACGGCATTGTCCTCCTTCTCGATCTTGTCGTAGGTGACCTCCTGCCCGGCGTCGCCGACGACGCCGACGAAGCCTTCATGCAGCGCGGCGTAGCCCGCGGACGGCGGATGGCCGACGCGGCTCACGCGGGCGTAGTTGTAAAGCGTAACCGGCTTGCCCGCCTTGTTTTCGACGCTGTCCTTGACGGTGAAGAGATATTCGTCGTCGACGGCGATGACGCGCTTGAAGACGAGGCCCTGGCCGTTGTCCCAAGTAAGCGTAACCGGCGTGGCCGTCGTGAGCTTGTCGGCGTCCGCCGTCCACAGCGTCTCGGTTGTCGGCAGAAGGGGCGCATTCTCTGTCTCGCCGGTCAGATAGCCGAGCTCCGCGTAATAGGGGCTCGGACCGTCTTCGGGCGAAAGCAGCGTGATGATCGGGCTCGAAGGGTCGACCGTCTCATGATAGTTTTTCAAGGAGACGTCGTCGATCCGCGCGCCTTTCAATGCGATCGAGCCGAAGATTGACCTTGTGTCGATGGCGATCCGGGGGCTGAGCGCCAGCGCCTCGGCGCGGGTCTTTGGCGCGACCTTGGCGGGAGGCGCGGCCGCTGCCCTCTGTTCGGGCGCGCCGAGTTTCGGAACCTTGGCGAGACGCGTCTGCTCCGATTGCGCCCGGCGCTGCTTGTCCATCTCGGGGAAGGCGTAGAAATAATCCCACAGGCCGATGAAGATCAGCGACACTGCGGCGGCGAGGATCATATTTTTGGTGTTCTCGTTCATGGCCGCGTGAGCCCGTCTTCCTGTTTGCGTCTTGAACTTGCCGCGCCCCGATCGTTCAATCGGGCGAGTCCTTCGGTCATCTGCGCGAGCAGTTCGGGAAATGGCGCAGAGAGGGCCGCGCGCCGCGCGACGAAGACGTAGTCGCGACCGGGCTTCGCGCCAAGGGCGCCGCCGAGCCGAAGGGCCTCGCGCAGCCTGCGGCGAATGCGGTTGCGCTCCACCGCCCCTGCGACCTTCCGTGTGACGGTGAGGCCGAAACGGGGCCGCGCGTGGGGGTCCGTTTGCTCCCGCAGCGCCATCTGAACCGTAAATGCCGGCAAAGCGACGCGCGCGCCGCGCGACGCCCGCACGAAATCTCCACGACGGCGGAGGATCTCCGGGCGCTGGGAGTTCTCATCTGCGGCGGGGACTTGCGCCTTCATGCAGCCATCCGCCTCGTCCGCTTAAGAAGCCGGATTAGGCCGAGAGACGCTTGCGTCCGCGTGCGCGCCGGGCGGCGATAACGTTGCGGCCGCCGACCGTGGCCATGCGGGCGCGAAAGCCATGACGCCGCTTGCGCACAATCTTGCTGGGCTGAAATGTCCGTTTCACCGTTCTTCTCCGCTGGCGAAAGGGCCTTTTTGGCCCGCTTCCGCTCTCGTCTTGCCTGTCGCCGCAGGCGGCCTCGCCGCAGACGGCTAAAAAATGGTTCGGCGCCAGCGACGACGCGGAGTCGTCCCAAAACATTCGCCGCCCCTTTTGGAGCGGCGCCGATCGCAGGCATATAGGAGAAAGGGCGCGTTCAAGTCAATGTTGCAGCCGGCCGTTTTGGGTCGCCGCAATCGGGCGCGGCGTTGAACGGCCCCTTCCCTCTCAAGCGCATATCGGACGGATGCTGATAACGACGCCTCATTCGCGCCGCGCAATGGGCCGGATCGCGACGCATATTGGGCGAGGATTACGACTGAGAGACGCGCGCGGCCATTTCTTTTCGCGGCCAATTTTATCTTTGCCCACTGGACTCTCGACGGCGTATAGATTGGTAACGACGTGATTCGCGTCGCCGTCCGTACCTTCCAGACGTTGCGTAATGCGTCCGCCTTGCTTTGGCGCCCAGGATTAAGACTTTGGGCCGCGTTTGAGGCGTAAGTGAAGGTTTATTAACCAATCCCGCTTACCTTCCCTGGAAGGTCGGTCAGGTCGCTGGGGCGAGGACTCGCCGGCCTGTCGGCGCGCGTCCTTCGCGCGGGCCGGTCGCGGACGATGGAGCTCGGTGGGGAACCAACATGCGCGTTTTATTGATCGAGGACGACAGCGCGACGGCTCAAAGCATCGAGCTCATGCTCAAATCCGAGAACTTCAACGTCTATACGACGGATCTCGGCGAAGAAGGCATCGATCTCGGCAAGCTCTACGACTACGACATTATTCTCCTCGACCTCAATCTGCCCGACATGTCCGGCTATGAGGTTCTGCGCACGCTGCGCGTCGCAAAGGTGAAGACCCCGATCCTCATCCTCTCGGGCCTCGCGGGCATCGAAGACAAGGTCAAGGGGCTCGGCTTCGGCGCCGATGATTACCTGACAAAGCCGTTCCATAAAGACGAACTCGTCGCGCGCATTCACGCGATCGTTCGCCGCTCGAAGGGCCACGCCCAATCCGTCATCATCACCGGCGACCTCACCGTCAATCTTGACCAGAAGACGGTGGAAGTCGGCGGCGCCCGCGTGCATCTGACCGGCAAGGAATATCAGATGCTGGAGCTGCTTTCGCTGCGCAAGGGCACGACGCTGACGAAGGAGATGTTCCTTAACCATCTCTATGGCGGCATGGATGAGCCTGAACTGAAGATCATCGACGTGTTCATTTGCAAATTGCGCAAGAAACTCGCCAACGCCAGCGAAGGCCGCAACTATATCGAGACCGTCTGGGGCCGCGGCTATGTGCTGCGCGAGCCAAGCGAAGCCGACGAGCGCATCACCGCCTGAACCGCGCGGGCCGCCGATCGAGACCCGCGTAGCCGTATATCTTAATGGTGGCCCAACCTTACGAAGCAGGGGCGAGCGTTGAGGGATTACCGGCGCGTTGGCCGCTCGGCTTGAAGGAAACGTCGACTTCGACTTCCTCATCGAGCTTCCCGAGGATCGCGATCAGGCGGTCAAGGGTAAAGCGTCCCAGCTTCGCGCTGCGAATGCGCGAGAACTCGGAATGGGAAACGCCCGTAAGTTTCTCCGCGTCGCGCGTGGAGATCCGCCGCTTGTCGAGAGTCTGAATGATCCTCGCGGCGATGAGTGCGCGCGCCTGAGCAAGGCCAGCGTCAGGCCGTCCGAAATCCCGGTAGACGTTGCCGGAGCCTTGAACCAATTCAAAATCGTCGTCGCTCATTTCAGCGCCTCCTTCAGCCGCTTCAGTCTCTCTCGAATAAGATCAACCTCCATTTGTGGGGTTTTAATCCCTGACTTTGATTTCTTCTGAAAGGCGTGGATCACCCAAATATCCTCATGAATCTTGAGAACGTAGATCGCGCGGAAGGCGTTGCCGCGATGCTTCAAGGCGATTTCAAACACCCCGCCGTCAAAGCCCTTGAACGGCTTCGCCCTGTCCGATTTTCCGCCCGCCGCCGCGATCGCCAGCGCATCGAGCATGTCGCCTTGCACATCCTCGGGAAAATCCTCGAAATCCTTACGCGCCGCCTTGATCCATGAGATTTTTCTGGCGTTCGGCATGCGAGACGCATGGTGACATATTTGTCACCATTTCGCAAGTTCAGCGCGCCTTACTTTCGCAAGTAGCTTTTACGTGTCGGAAGGCTTTGATTTTCGAGGGTCGCAAGCTGCAAGGAGAATCCGCGTCGCCCTCAGCGCAGAGTCACAGAAAGCTGATTCCCGGCTGTCGCCTTTTCAGGCGACGGCGCTCACTGCGGCGGCCGCCTCTGCTTGCATTGGAACCGCGTCGATCGTCACGAGTTCGGTCTCGCTCGTAACGACGACCCGCATGCCGCAAGACTTAGCGACGAGACCCGCGTAATAGGCCTGTATGGCGCGGGCGTCGATTGCGCCCTCTTCCGTTTCGCCTTCGAGAAGACAAGGAACGTTCGACGCGACGCGCGCATTGACGCCTTTTGCCTCGATCCGAAAAGACACCGTATCTTCCTCGCCCGTCGAACTGACCGAAATTACGCCGCCCCGCGGAATGGCGGCGTCGGCGAGAAGGCACAGGTTCAGCAGCAGCTTCACTTTGTTCTTGGACATCAAAACGCGCGGGACGCTCCAATGGAGCTGAGTGCGCTCGTCGGCGATAAGCTGCCGCGTCACCAGTTCAGCGTCGCCCGTATCGATGGACGCGCCCTTCGATCCGGCCGCGCCGAAGGCGAGCCGGCAGAACTGCAGTCGCGCCGAGGCTTCGTTGGCGCTCGATTTGATCAGCGCCAGCGCATGGCCGCGCATCTCGGCGTCATTCTCCTCTTCGAGGACCTCGAGGCCGTTTACGATCGCGCCCACTGGCGAGATCACGTCGTGGCAGACCCGCGACGAGAGGAGCGCGGCAAGGTCGAGGGGATCGAGCGAAAATTTGGTCATGACGCCATCCAAAGCGGGCAAGGCGGAGATGTCCTCACGGGAAGCTCGGTTCAGTCTTCCTGTAGAATGCGGCGGAATGACTCAGCGCGAATCACTGCATTCAGACTAAACGAAACTAGCCGGCGCCGCACGGATTTCAAATGACGCGCAGCTTAAAATGCAAACAAAGCTTAAGGAAAATCGCGTAATGACGGCGGAGAAAGGTTTTCGATCGAAGGGCGTGTCCGCCGAAAGCGAGAACCTCGCCCGGCTGTTCGCGACGATCGCCGTTGCGGCAGGCGCGCTTGCTATGGAGATCTTCGCCAGGCCAAACATCGAAGCCCGGCTCAAGAGCGATAGATCGCCGGTGACGGAAGCGGACGAACGCGTCGAGGCCTATTTGCTCCGCGAATTGGAAGTCGCTCTGCCCGGCGTGCCTTTTTTAGCTGAGGAAAGCGTCGCCAGCGGCAAAACGCTCGACGTCAACGACGTCTTCTTGTTGATCGATCCGATCGACGGCACGCGCGAGTTTCTCGCCCGCAGCTCAGATTTCACCATCAATGTGGCCCTCGCCGAGAAAGGCGCGCCAAGAGCGGGCGCCGTCTATGCGCCGGCGCAGGGACGCGTCTGGTTTGCCGGCGCTCTGGGCTATGAGGCGGAGGCGGCCCCGGGCGGATCGCTGCCTCCCGCGCAGGATTGGCGTCCGCTGCGCGTGCGGCCCCGTCCTGCGGATGGGCTGGTCGCGCTGATTTCGAAATCGCATCTCGACGCTGAGACGAAGTCGTTCCTTTCCAGCCATCAGATTATGCGCAGCGCGCCGATCGGCTCCTCGCTCAAATTCTGTTTGCTGGCCCGGGGAGAGGCGGACGTCTATCCGCGTTTCGGGCCCACCATGGAATGGGACACGGCGGCAGGCGACGCCGTGCTGCGCGCGGCCGGCGGCGCGACGCTCGATCCGCGTGGTGCGCCGCTGCGCTACGGCAAGAAAGACGTCGACTACCGCAACGGTCCGTTCATCGCATGGGCGGACGCATCCAGGCGCGACGGAAACGCAACGCTTCCTTAACTGCGGCGCGCGATTTTAACGTGAGCAACGCTGCGCGTCGTCTTTGCGACGCAACTGCGCCGCGCGTCGGCCATCGATGACGCCGACGCATTGCGTCCAATACGTCGGTTCCGGAGTTTCGTCGCCATGAGCAAACCTTCTTTCAACGCCGCCTCGCGTCGCGACCTGTTTCGCCTCGCCGCCGCTTCGGCCTGCGCGTGGGCGGCTCCTCAATCTTTCGCGCGCGCGGCTCAGCGGCCTGATACTTATTCGAGCGGCGAAATCGTCGAAAACGGCCACCGCTTTTTCGGCTCGATCTCCCGTGGCCTTGCCGAAGGCGTCGAACGCGCTTCACGCCAGTGGGGCAGCCCGAACGCATACATTCTCGGCGAGGAGGCGAGCGGCGCTTTTGTCGGCGGGCTCCGCTACGGCCAGGGGACAATGTATACGCGCAACGCCGGCCAGCAGCGCGTCTTTTGGCAAGGCCCCTCGATCGGCATCGACGCCGGCGCCGACGGCGATCGGACGATGATGCTCGTCTATAATCTGCCGGCGGTCGACGCCATCTACCGGCGGTTCTCAGGCGCCAATGGCTCGGCCTATCTCGTCGGCGGATTCGGCTTCACTGCGCTGAACAACGAAGAAGTCGTCGTCATGCCGGTGCGCTCCGGCCTTGGCGCGCGGCTCGGTCTCAATCTCGGCTATCTGAAATTCACGCCTGAATCGACCTGGAACCCGTTCTGATCCGATCAGAAGAAGGGTCGAGCGGCTCTCTCGCGACGAAGCCGCAGATGCCGCAGGCGTCATCGCCGCGCTGCCGGCGCCAGCGGCAGTCCTGTCGAATGCTGCAGTCATAGGCTTGGGTCGGCCTTACCGGCGCGCTCGCCTCAGCGAGGAGCTGCGCGATGCGGCCCAGCAGCTCGCATCCGCTGACGCCCCAATGCGCGCAGTCATTTTCGACGCAGGCCGGCGCGAATCGCGCGCGAGCGGCCGGCCCGCCCTGCGGGCGCCCGGCGAGAAAGCCTTCGTCGGCCGCGAGCGTGGTGGCGAAGGCTTTCGCATTGGCGTCTTGCGCCCTGCTCCTACGCGCATCGCCGATAATAAGCGCCGGAACGCCGGGGCAGCGCATGGCGCTCATTGGCTGAGCTCCGCGAATCGCCGCGCGTCGCGCAAGCGGCCGCCGTCGCAAGAAACGCCAACGAATAAAACCATATGCCTCTCTCCAGCAGGTCCGCGAGCTTCACGCGCAACGGGATTTAATGGGTTATTAACAGTGTTCTGCGACGCGGCGGCCGCAAAGTCGTCATCCGAATGGACGAAGTTGCGTCCCTTGCGAGGAATCCCAGGGCGCGCTTTGCCTTCGGCGTGCTTACGTGGCAAAATCCGCCGCGCCGTCCGCCCCGAGACGAATCGAGGATTGCTACGTCTTGATCGAACAAGCGATGTATTTTGCGCTCGGCTTTCTCGTCGCCGGGCTCTTCGCCTTGATGTTCCTCCCCGCTTTCTGGCGGCGCGCGCTTCGACTCTCGATGCGGCGGCTGCAATTGCTTGCGCCCATGTCGATGGAAGAGGTCTTCGCCGAGCGTGATCTGCTACGCGCTGAATTCGCCGTCCGCGAGCGCCGCTTGGAACAAGCGATGGAGGAGACGCAGGGCGTGCGCGCCAATGACCTTGCGACCATCGGCCGCCATGTCGGGCGCATCGTGGATCTCGAAACGCAGCTCAAGAACGCGGAAGCCGAAAACCGCGATATGAATATGCGTGTCCGGGAAGCGGAAAGGGCTTTCAGCGCACGCACCGAGCTTCTTCGCTCGACTGAGGCGGCGCTTCAGGAAATGACCGATCGCGCCGAAAGCCGCGTCTCGCAGTTGCGCCTCATTCAATCGGAGACGGCGCTGCTCGACGAGAGGGCGCGGGCGCAGCTGGACGGGCTCGTCGCCGCCTATGAGTCGCGCGTCTCGGCATTGCACAAGCATAACGCCGATATGCACCGCGCGCTGGAGGCTTTGCGCGAAGATTATGCGCGCGCCGAACAATCGGGCGCACGAGCGGCGGAGCTTGAACATCAGTTGGCTCACGTTTCAGGCGAACTCGCCGCGACCCGAGCGCTGGACGAGACGCTTTCCGTCGAGCTCAACCAGGCGCGCGCGCAGCTCCAGGCCGTACAAGAACGCGAAGAGAGCGACGCCGATCAATTGGAAGACGCGTTGCGCGCCGTAAGCGACAGCGCCAATAAGCTCGAATCGACGCGCGCGGATAACGCCATGCTGCAAGGCGCAGTAGAGGCGCTGCGGGCGGAGTGCGCCAATCTGCGTCGCGGCGTCAGCGGCGGCAAGGGGCTGTCGGTCGTTCCGGTCACCGCGAGCGACGCCGAAATCGCCTCGCTTCGTGAAGCGATCATCGAATTCGGCGACCGTGTGGCCGCGCAGGAATTTGAAGCGCCGGCAAAACGCGCCTGAAATAACCGCCGTTTTCTTTAAGGCTTCCGCCAGACTGCGAATATCGTGGCCACGCGGTTGACCAGCGGCGCGCGCTTTGGAAGAACTTCCACATTCACTTTTTGACCCGAGGCCGCTTGTGCTCTTCGTCGCCCTTTGCCTGGACAAGCCCGACCACGTCGAGCTGCGCATGTCGACCCGCGCAGCGCATCTCGCCTTTCTCGAAAAACATGCTTCGCGCGTGAAACTCGGCGGCCCTTTTCTCCAGGGTGAGACGCCCGTCGGTTCGATGCTCATTCTCGACTGCGAGAACGAAGCGGCGGCGCGCGCGCTGCTCGCCGAAGACCCTTACGCCGTCGCCGGTCTCTTCGGCTCAGTGGACTTAAAACCCTGGAAACGCGTGGTGGGAGCGCAGCTCTAATGGCGCACTGGCTATTGAAAAGCGAGCCGTCGAGCTGGTCCTGGGATCAGCAGGTTGCAGCCGGCGCCAAAGGCACCTTCTGGAACGGCGTGCGCAATCATTCGGCGAAACTCAATCTCATGGCGATGAAGAAGGGCGAGAAAGGCTTCTTCTATCATTCGAACGAGGACAAGGCGGTCGTCGGAATCGTCGAGATCATCAAGACCTATTATCCCGACCACACCGACGAGAGCGGCAAATTCGGCATGGTGGATTTGAAGGCCGTGAAGGCTTTGAAAAAGCCGGTGACGCTTGGTGAGATCAAAGCCGAGCCGCGCCTCAAGGACATGGTGCTGGTCAACAATTCGCGCCTTTCCGTGCAGCCGGTGAGCGACGAAGAGTGGCGCATCGTGCTGGAGATGGCGGGCGAGAAGGCTTGATCAGCCCCCGTTTCGCGCCGCCTTGTCGCTCACGACCGTCGGCGCCTCCGACATGCCGTTCTTGATCTTATCGAGGATCTTCGGCAGGTCGTCGGGGTCAGGATTGAGATCGCGCGCATGGTTCCACTGGAAATGCGCTTCGAGCTTGCGGCCGACGCGCCAATAGGCGTCCCCGAGATGATCGTTGATCACCGGGTCGGACGGCTTCAAGTCGATCGCCTTCTCCAATTCGCGCACGGCGTCGTCATAGCGACCGAGCCGGTAATAGGCCCAGCCCAGACTGTCGACGACATAGCCGTCGCGCTGGCGCAGATCGACCGCGCGGCGCAGCATCTTGAAGGCTTCGTCGAGGTTCGAACCTTTGTCGACCCATGAATAGCCGAGATAGTTCAACACCAGCGGCTGGTCGGGGTTGAGCTCCAAGGCCTTCTTGAGATCGGCTTCGGCCGCCGGCCAGTCCTTGCGCCGCTCATTGGCGATGCCGCGATAGTAATAAAGCAGCCACAGACTCTTGTCGGCCTTGGGGTGCAGATCGAGCACGCGCGTATAGGTCGCTGCGGCGTCTGCGAAAGACTTGCGCGAGCGCTGGAGATTGCCGAGCGCGGTCAAGGCTTCCTGATTTTTCGGATTGGCGGCGACGATGGCGGAAAGAGACTCACTCGCCTCTTTCGATTTGCCGAGAGTCTCGAGAAGAAGCGCCGCCTGCACGTCGGCGTTGACGCGCAGCGGACTGTCTTTCGGCACGCTTTGATAAAGATCGATCGCTGTCTCTTCCTGCTTCATGCGCTCATAGACGTCGCCGAGCGTGACGATCGCGAGCGCATTCTCCGGCGCAAGGAAAAGCGAGAGGCGTAGATAGATCAGCGAGGCGAGCTCGTCGCCCTGGCGGCCGCCGACGGCGCCAAGCCCGTAAAGCACTTCGCCAGCGCCTTCTTCGGCGCTACGCACGAAGGGCGGCAGCGGCTTGCCCTCGTCGAGCGCGGCCAGGCCGGCGAGGACGATCGGATGGTTTGGCGCAACCTCGTCGAAGGCGAGGTAGAGTTTTTTCGCCTCCTCGCGCTGTCCGTGCGTCGCCAGGAAACGTGCATAGGCGTCGACAAGCCGAAGCGTGTTTCTCTCTGCGCTATAGGCTGACTTGAAGCGCTTCTCGGCCTCAGCCTTGTCGCCGCCGAGTTCGGCGATGAGCGCCGCGTGGTAGTCGCGGAACACCAGAAACGCGTCGTCAGTGAGCGTATCGAGCGTCGCGAGCGCCTTGCGTGTGTCCTTGGCGCCAGCGTAGCTCCAAGCGGTAAGCAGGGTCGAAGTGATGTCACGACGGCGGTCGCCGCCGCCCTTCGTGAATTCGGCGCGGGCCGCGGCATATTTGCGTTGCTTGATCTGGTCGACGCCGCGCGCCAGATGCGCGAGGCCATTGGTGCGGTCATGCGCGATCACGCGGCCGGTGAGCGCCATCGCCTCCGGCATATTGCCATTGGCGAGCGCGGCGACGAAAGCGCGATCAGTGAGATCGGTGTTCTTTGGATCGTCGCGCAACGCTTCACGGAAGAACGTCGACGCGGCGAATGTGTCGCGCTGCGCGCCGGCGACGATCGCAGCGAGATAATTGCCTGAAAGGCTGGAGCCGACTTCAAACGGTCTGGCGACGACAATATTTTCCCGCGCCGCGAGGCTGCTGTCGCAAGAGAGCGCGAAGGCGCCGGTTCCGGCAAGCAGAACGCATGACAAGCGCGCCAGAACACGCCTCGCGCGGCTAGCCGAGGACGCAGGCAAAAGAGCTAAATTGGGCACTGGCGCTTCCCTAAAAGGCGACGATCGCGCGAATAAGCCGCCTCCCAAAAGGGAAAGCGGCCGAAAAACCAAGGTCGCGCCCAAACATGGCCCTTTTGAGCCCCCGAAGCAAGGCGGAGGAGAGAGCCTTGATCAAGCGGACTTAATCGCGGCTTTCGCAGTCGCGACGAAGCGTGCGGGCTTGAAGGAACCTTTCGATGGGGGTGTCGTCGCGCATTTACGCCCTCATCCGACCCTCGCTTTACGCGAGGGCCACCTTCTCCCGTTTACGGGAGAAGGACGAACTTGTCGGCTCCCTAAAATTACGCCGCTGCAGCCCGGATCGCGCCGACGATCTTCTGCGCCGCGTCGTCGAGATCGTCAGCGGGAATGACGTTTAAGCCCGACTCATTGATGATCTTCTTGCCGAGATCGACATTGGTGCCCTCAAGCCGCACCACGAGCGGCACTTTGAGGCCAACTTCCTTGACCGCCGCGATCACGCCTTCGGCGATGGTGTCGCAACGCATGATGCCGCCGAAAATATTGACGAGAATGCCCTTCACGTTCGGATCGGCGGTAATGATCTTGAACGCGGCGGTCACCTTCTCGGTCGTGGCGCCGCCGCCAACGTCGAGGAAGTTCGCCGGAAACTCGCCGTAGAGCTTGATGATGTCCATCGTCGCCATGGCGAGGCCGGCGCCATTGACCATGCAGCCGATATTGCCGGGGAGCGAGATGTAAGCGAGGTCGTATTTCGACGCCTCGATCTCCTTTTCGTCCTCCTCGCTCTTGTCGCGCAGATCGACCATGTCGGGGTGGCGATAGAGGGCGTTGTTCTCGAAGCTCACTTTGGCGTCGAGGCAGCGCAGTCTGCCGTCCTTGGTGACGATCAGCGGATTGATTTCGAGAAGCTCCATGTCCTTGGCGACGAAGGCGGCGTAGAGCTTTTCGGTGAGTTCTCCCGCCTGCTTGGCGAGATCGCCGGTAAGGCTGAGCGCGGCGGCGACTCGGCGGCCGTGATGCGGCATCAGCCCCGTCGCCGGATCGACCGAAAAGGTCACGATCTTCTCGGGCGTGTCATGCGCCACTTTCTCAATGTCCATGCCGCCTTCGGTCGAGACCACATAGGCGATGCGCGACGTCGAGCGGTCGATCAGCATCGAGAGATAGAATTCCTTGTCGATGTCGGCGCCGTCTTCGATGTAGAGGCGATTGACTTGCTTGCCGGCGTCGCCGGTCTGCAGCGTCACGAGCGTCGCGCCGAGCATCTCTTTGGCGAAGGCTTCGGCCTCGTCGATCGATTTGGCGATGCGCACGCCGCCCTTCTCGCCAGCGCTCGCTTCCTTGAACTTGCCCTTGCCGCGCCCGCCAGCGTGGATCTGCGCCTTCACCACATAGACCGGGCCAGGGAGCTTTCCGGCCGCCGTGCGCGCGTCCTCGGCGCGCAGAACGGCGACGCCATCGGCGACAGGCGCGCCGAATTCGCGCAGAACGGCCTTGGCCTGATATTCATGGATGTTCATGGATTTACGTCTCCCTGGCGCAATAACGGGCCGGCGCGGACTTAATCGCGGCCAAAAGGCATAGACGGAGCCGTCTCGTCAAGGAGACGGGGAGTCGCGGGAGAAAGGCAATTCTATCGGGAAAGGCGCGCCCGGATCAAACGACGACGCGCAGTTTGAGAAACGACGACTCGACAAAATGAAAGGTTCGAGGTTTTCGACGATCTAGGTCGCGGCGTTCACAGGCGAATGTTGCACGCTTTGGAACAATTCTTAGCCCGCCGGGTTTTCCACCCGTAAGGAGCTCCCTCTCCCCCTTGGACTGCGCTCGACCGACCTGGCCGGGCGCTTTTTTTGGCCCAGCTTCAGTATTTCGCAACGACTGGCGCGGCGCCCCAATTGAAGTGGTAGTTGACGCCAGCGCGAACGATATGACCGTCGAAGCGCGCGCGCGCTTGAGTGGCGCTGGCGACCAAGAGATTCGTAACCTGCCAATCCGTGGTCACTGCGACTGGATAGGCGGCCACGCCAAGACCGTAAAACAGATATTCGATCTTGGCGCTCCACTGCGGCCAGAACATCCATTCCAATCCGCCGCCGGCCGTCCAACCGAGCCGCATGTCCGAAAATCGTCCCTGGCTGGCGCCGATCAGCAAGAAGCCGGGGAAATCATTGGGCACGTGTTGGAAGAAACTCGTCGTGGACGTCGCATGGCCATAAGCAAGTCCGCCGGTCGCGTAAGCCAGCAGGGTCGGCGTTACGAGATAGCCAAGCCGAGCACGCACAGTGCCGAGAAAATCGAGCGACTTGCCGCTCGCCACGCTGGTCAGGAGGTTGAGCCCCGCCGACGACAATGGCGTGGGCGAAAGCGTCACTGCGGCGGCATTGTTGTTGGCGCCGGCGAGTCCTTGAACGTCAGTCTCAATTCCCGCAAGAAGGCGATCGCTAACCTGCAGATCATAACCGAGCTGTCCGCCTCCGATGAAACCGGCGTTATTCGTCGAGAGGCTGCCCGTGCCTGCGATCGCCATAGCCGCCGCCCACGCAACGTTATCGGCGCCATTGATCAGAAGCGGCGCCGAGGCGAAGTTGGTCGCAGCGCTCGCGTTCCATGCGCCGCCCGCATTCAAACCCGCAGGGAACGAAAGCTTTCGCCCCAATACACGGTCGCAGCCTCTCTGCCGGCTGCAGCCAATGATGTCGTCTCGGTGGCTGCGCTGACGAAAAACATCGATGGCACGTACGATGTGGCCCACTTTTCGAACACCCCGGCTCAAATCGCTGCGCCGGGCGTCGACATTCTCTCGGCGCAGCCGGGCGGGGGCCTGATGACGATGAGCGGCACCAGCATGGCATGCCCGCACGTCGCCGGCGTGTCCGCCCTTTGGTGGCAATCGCTGCGCGCGTCGGGGAACGTCAATGCGTCGGCTAATCTCGTGATTCACAGTCTAATCGCACACGCACGCGCCAAAGAGCTGGCGGCGACCGCTACGCCGCTTGACCGCGGCGTCGGCATTATCACCGCCCCGCAGTAGAAGCGCTGCGAAAAGGAGACGTGAATCTGGCCGGGCGGCGTGCGCGCTGCTCTCCTGATCACTGTATTTAACTTCCAGCGAATTCGGCGAGGTCGCGCGACAATCTTCGCGCAAGTGGGAGCCGATCTTCCGGCGTTTCGTATCGCGTTTGCTGGCGCTCCCTAGGGGACTCGAACCCCTGTTTTCGCCGTGAGAGGGCGACGTCCTAGACCGCTAGACGAAGGGAGCGGGAAGGAGCGTTCTATAGACCGCCGGCGCCTGCCGAGCAACTGCTCTCAGGCGCCCGCCGAAGCTTTGCGGCCGATGAGCGCGCGCGTCGGAACGCGCTTTCCCTCGCCGCCAGCGGCGAGATACAAAGCCCCCTTGGCGCCCTTGGCGCCTGTGGCGCTGCGCACCGCCTCATTGATGCGGTCGATCGACGAGGTCGAAGGTTTCGGCAGCGCGGCTGCGACATCCACGCGTTCGGCGCGCGCGCCGCCCGCCTTCGCCGCTGGAACGGGCTTCGCGGCGCGATAGTCCTCAAGAGCCGTCACGTCACCGGCGATGACGGCGCCCTTCTCGAGCTCAATCTCGCCATAGGTGACTTTCCCCTCGACGCGTCCACTGGCGCGAACGACGAGCAACTGCTTGATCTCGATATGATCGGAAATCCAGCCGCTGACGTCGGCTTCCGTGGCGCTGACATTGCCGCGGATGACGCCGCCCTGCCCCACCTGAATGACGCGCGCGGAAACGTCGCCTTCGATCGCGCCGTCGACGATGATGAGATCGGAGGCCGAGATTTCGCCCTTGAGCGTCACGCCGGCGCCGATATAGGCGACATTCTCTTCTTGCGGTCGAAAGTCCATCGCGTTCTTCGCCATCGCCAGGCTCCTCGGTCGTTGATGCGCGGAAAAGCTTACGTTGCGCCCGTCCCAACATTCAATGAGAAAAAGGCATGCGAAGGGCTCAGCGCGATTTCTCGGTCAAGTCCGACAGCGGATGCAGATCGCGCACCATCGCCCGCATGCGCTCGTCGAGCACATGGGTGTAGATTTGCGTCGTCGAAATGTCGGCGTGACCCAGAAGCTCCTGCACCACGCGCAGATCGGCGCCATTCTGCAGCAGATGGCTTGCAAAGGCGTGACGCAGCGCATGCGGGTGCATGTCGGCCGCACGCAGCCCGGCGGCGCTCGCGAGCGCCTTGAGATCGCGGGCGAAGGCCTGGCGCGTAAGATGGCCGCTGTCGCTGTCGGCAGGGAAGAGAAAGGCTGAGCCCGCCCGCCCCGGCGCCGTCGCCTCTAGCAGCTTGCGATAGGCGAGAAGCGCGCGGCGTGCGCGATCCGTCAGCGGCGTGAGGCGCTCGCGCCCGCCCTTGCCGCGGATGGTGAGGAAGGGATCGCGCGCATGCGCGGCGCTTTTTGGCAGCGAAACGAGTTCGGAGACGCGCAGGCCAGTGGCGTAGAGCGTTTCGAGCAGCGCATAGAGACGCGCCGCGCGGAGCCGATCGGGCGCTGGCCGGCTCTCGTCATCGAGCCCCTCGCTCGCGACAGCGAGCAGGCGATCGATTTCGGCCGTGGAGAACACGCCCGGCGCGCTGCGCCGCCTCCGCGGTCCGTCGAGCGACGCCGCCGGATCGTCGCTGCGACGCCCGTCGACATAGAGAAATTTGTGGAACTGACGAATCGCCGAAATGCGCCGCGCCACCGTCGCCGCAGACATGCCGCGCGGCTCCAAGGACGCGAGATAGGCGCGAATATCTTCCGTCGTGGCGCCGCCGGGATCTCCGCCGCTCGTGGAAAGATGGGCGATGTAATCGGAAAGGTCGCGCCGGTAGGCGTCCTGCGTGTTGCGCGCCGCGCCGCGCTCCGCGGCGAGCATGTCGAGAAAAGCGTCGAGCTGGCGGGCGGCGCCGGCTTTCATGCGCTCAACTCCACAACGTCATTCCGCCCGCGCGGCGGAGATGACTACTTCATTTATTCAGCCGCTGCGCAGGTATCGTATAGGTCATCTGGCGCGGCTGCGGCGTCACATAGGAGACGAGCGCAATCATGGCACCATAGACGATGGCGACGACGGCGGCGACGACGATCAAAAAACGGATAAGACTGGGCAAGGATTCGACTCAGCCCCCGATAAGCCTGTGACTCTATTCGCCCGAACGGGCGTGGATTGCAACCCAGGCACAATTGACAGCGTGCGGGCGCGAAAAACCTTGCCGAATGACGGCGCGGCACCGGACCTTAAAAATGCGCTTCCGGATCTTCGTCCTCGGGGCGGATTTCATGGCGCATGATCAGCGGCGCCTGGGTCAGCGCGAAGATGAGCGTCAGCGGCAATATGCCAAAGACTTTGAAATTTACCCAATCGTCGGTCGTCAGAATGCGGCGCAGGATTTCGTTGAGCCCGGCGAGCGCGAAAAAGAAAAGCCCCCAGCGCCAGGTGAGCTTGCGCCAGCCGGCGTCGTCGATATGGATCGCCATGTCGAAAACGATCGGCAGCAGCAGCTTGCCGAAATAAAGCGCGCCGATCAGACCTGCGCCGAAAAGCGTATAAAGGATTGTGACCTTCAGCTTGATGAAGGTTTCGTCGTGCAGAAAATAGGTCAGCGAGCCGAAGACCAGCACCAGAACGGCGGTGACGACGGGCATCGCCGGCAGGTGCCGCGTGATCGCCCAGGAGACGGCGAGGGTAAGCACGACGCCGGCCATCAGAACGCCGGTCGCGGCGAAAATGCCGTATTTGGAGTTGACGACGAAGAAAAGCAGAAGCGGCCCTAATTCCAGTGCGAGCTTCAGCCAGGGATTAAGCTTTCTTTTTGCCGCGATGGCCGTTCCTTGAGTCATCTGTCTCTAGCTTTCCGCCTCTGACGTCTCGTCAAGCCCCGCAATCGCCCGCGCAAAGTCGCGCGCCGCAAATGGCTCCAGGTCCTCGGCGCCTTCGCCAACCCCGATAAAATGGATCGGCAGGCCGTAAGTCTCGGCGATGGCGACGAGAATCCCGCCCCGCGCCGTGCCGTCGAGCTTGGTCATCACGAGCCCGGTGACGCCAGCGACGCGTTCGAAGACATCCACTTGCTGCAGCGCGTTCTGTCCGACGGTGGCGTCCAGAACGAGCAGCACGGCGTGCGGCGCCTCGGCTTCCGCTTTTTTCATCACGCGAACGATTTTTTCAAGCTCGGCCATCAGCTCGGCGCGATTCTGAAGCCGCCCTGCCGTGTCCATGAGCAGAATGTCGGCGCCCTGCTCCTTCGCCCGCTTGATCGCGTCGAAGGCGAGTCCCGCCGCATCGGCCCCTTCCGCGCCTGAAACGACTTCGGCGCCGAGCCGCGCGCCCCAGACCTTGAGCTGCTCGACCGCGGCGGCGCGGAATGTGTCGCCTGCCGCAAGCACCACCGACTTGCCCTCGCAGGTCCACTTTGCGGCGAGCTTGGCGATCGTCGTCGTCTTGCCAGAGCCGTTGACGCCCACAACGAGGATAATGAAGGGTCGTTTGCTTTCATCCACGATCAGCGGCTCGGCGACCGGCTCCAGAACGCGCTCGACTTCGTTCGCGAGGATTTCGCGCACCTCCTCAGGGTCAATGTCGCGCTCGTAGCGCGCCTTGCCGACCGCCTCGGTGATGCGGGTCGCGGCGCCAACGCCAAGGTCGGCCCGCAGCAACACGTCCTCAAGCTCTTCGAGGGTTAGCGCGTCGAGCTTACGCTTGGTGAAGACGTCCGTGACGCCCTGGGTGATTGCTTGCGAGGTTCGGGACAGCCCGCCGGACAGGCGCGACCACCAAGAACGCCCTTCCTCCTCCGCCTGGGGCGCCGCTTCCGGCTCGGGTTCGCTCGGGCCGCCGCCGAAAAGACGCGAAAACATGCCGCGCTTCTTGCCTTCCGCTTCCTGGCTCATCCGCTCCCCGAATTTTTGGCATGACCTACACGAGTTGCGCCGAAAGGGCCAGCGGATGGACCTTCTTACGGCGCGCGCGGCGCCAGACGTGTTCGCGCGATGCGCCAGCGTTACGAAGCGGCCCCTGCTCGCCGCGGGGGGCCGGAACATCCTCGAGGACGCCGGGGTTGTTCTCGCATCAAAGGACTCGACGGGAGGCGAGCCATGCGACCGAATAAGCAATATCTCCTTGCGGGCGCGTTGGCCGTGGCGCTGACAGCCGTCGCAGCAAGTTCAGCGTTTGCTCAGTATCCTGGATATTATGGAGGCCGGCCTGGCTGGTATGGAAGGGCTCAACCGACGCCCTACGCCGGAGATTGTCGGTTTCCTTATCCGCGGGGCTATCTCTCCGATCTTAAGAACTGGCGTTACGGCTTCTCAGACCGCGACTTTTCTTGTTTACGGCTTGAGGATGATTAAGCCCAACAGCCAGCGCGCGCCGTTCCTATAAATCAGCTCATCCGCCAGCGGATCTTCGCAGATGAGAATTTCCAGCCTGCAGTTGGCGCAGCGTCGCGACCAGGGCGTCTACATCGTCGCAAGTGTTGTAGAAGGCGAGCGACGGGCGCACGGTCGCTTCAAGACCAAAGCGGCGAAGGATCGGCTGCGCGCAGTGATGGCCGGCGCGAACGGCGATCCCTTCGCGATCGAGCGCCTTGCCGACCTCCTGCGAATCATGTCCGTCGAGCGTGAAGGAGAGCGCCGAGGCTTTCTCCGGCGCCGTGCCGATAAGGGTCAGCCCCGGCACGGTCCTCATCTTTTCGGTCGCATAGACGAGAAGATCGTGCTCGTAGCGCGCGATCACATCCATGCCAATGCGCTCGACATAGTCGAGCGCCGCGCCAAGACCGACAGCGTCGGCGATATTGCCGGTGCCGGCCTCGAAACGTTCCGGCGGTCCCTGATAGGCCGTCTTTTCGAAAGTGACGTCGGCGATCATATTGCCGCCGCCCTGCCACGGATCGAGATGTTCGAGCACGGCGTCCTTGCCGTAAACGACGCCGATGCCGGTCGGGCCGAACACTTTGTGGCCGGAGAAGACGAAGAAGTCGCAGCCGATCGACTGCACGTCAACCGGCATATGCGAAACCGATTGCGCGCCATCGACAAGGACGCAGGCGCCATAGCGATGCGCCGCCGCGGTGATCTCGCTTACGGGCGTAATCGTGCCGAGCGCATTCGAGACCTGCGAGATCGCGACGATTCGCGTCTTCGGATTCAAGAGCTTTTCATATTCATCGAGGATGAGCGCGCCGCGGTCGTCGACGGGCGCAACGCGCAGCTTCGCGCCTTTCTCGGAACATAGCATCTGCCACGGCACGATGTTGGCGTGATGTTCGAGATGCGAGACGACGATCTCGTCGCCTTCACGCACATTGCGTCGGCCCCAGCTCTGCGCGACGAGATTGATGCCCTCCGTAGCGCCGCGAACGAAGATAATGTCCTTGACGTTCGGCGCCTTCAGGAAGCGGCGGACCTTCTCACGCGCCTCCTCATAGGCGTCGGTCGCGCGCGCCGCGAGCGTATGGGCGGCGCGATGAATATTGGAGTTTTCATATTCGTAGAAATAGGCGAGCCGGTCGATCACCGACTGCGGCTTTTGCGTCGTCGCGGCGTTGTCGAGCCAGATAAGTTGTCGACCGTTGACGCTTTGATTGAGGATCGGGAAGTCGCGCTTGACCCGATAGGGATCGAAGAGATGACGCGTCGCGGCGGGTTCGTGACGCCGGTCTTTCGGGGTGGCATAAACCGCGTCGGCGCCGCGAGACGGGTGGGCGCTATGCGCATAATCGGAAGCGCCGCCGCCCTGCGCGGATTCGCCCGGATGTAGCGGATAGGCCCCTTGTGTCGCGCCGCCCTTCGAGTGACGCGAAACGAGTTCGTCGCCACGCAAGTTTCCGCCGGTCTGCTGCGGCGAAAAAGGATCAGGATGGCCATAGCCTGCGCCGGTGGAAGGCGCGGGCGTTTCATATCGCAAGGGCTCTACAAGTCCCGGCGCCGGCGCTGCTGGAAGAAAATAATAGTCGCTTGGTTGAGCGACGGCGTCGTTCTCGACCAACGAGAACTCCTGCGCGAGGCGGCGAGTCGGCTCGCTGTAATCCAATTCACTGGGAATCGATGATGTCGCGCCGCCGAGCGAAGCGCCCGGCTGCGGAATATCGGCAAGTCCCAGCGGGCGCGTTGACGAATGCAACGTCTGCGGCGCCGAGGGCGCCGGAATGTTTGGGGTCGGGATAACAGAAGGAATCGTCGTCGGCGGAAAATCGACCGGACCGAATGGCGTGCGCGCAGGCGTATACGGAGCAACGGATGTGGTGACTGATGGCGCGGGGATGTCGGTCAAACTCGGCGTCACGGCTGGAATGGACGGCAAGGCGCCGGCAAGCGCCGGCGCGCCCGATTGCTGCGTCACGGCGCCATTTGTCGGCAAAGTCGCATTGGGCAGCGCGCCAAAGAAGGCGTTCGCCATTTGCGCGATGATCTGCGCGTCTGGCGCAGCGGCGTCATGATGCGCGAACGCGTCCTCGGACGGCAGGCCGTCCACGGGGAGTTCGACAAATTGCGGCGTCTGCGGCGCAGTCGGCATGTGTTGCAAAACCTCAAGAGAATGAAAGGATCGGCGCGTTCAACGCCGATCCTGCATGGGCTCACTCATATTCGTCGGGATATTTGTGATATTTGCCGACATCGACGTCTTCGAGCACGCCGAGCGCGTCATGCGTCAGCACGGCCGCGGAGCAGTAGAGCGAGATCAGATACGACGCGATCGCCTTGCGATTGATTCCCATGAAGCGCACCGACAGGCTCGGCGCAACTTCTCCGGGAACGCCCGGCTGGAATAGACCGACGACGCCCTGTTTCTTCTCGCCCGTGCGCAACAGCAGAATATTCGTCTTTCCTGCTTCATCGATATAAAGTTTGTCGCTTGGCACGAGCGGCAGGCCGCGCCAGGTGACGAAGGGCGAGCCAAACAGCGTCACGGTCGGCGGCGGCACGCCGCGGCGCGTGCATTCGCGCCCAAATGAGGCGATGGCGCGCGGATGGGCGAGAAAGAAGGCGGGCTCCTTCCAGACCTTCGCAATGAGTTCGTCGAGATCGTCAGGCTGCGGCGCGCCCGTGCGCGTGCTGATCTTCATCGACGGATGCGCATTGGCGAGGAAGCCGTATTCGGCGTTGTTGATGAGTTCGGATTCCTGCTTCTCCTTCACCTTCTCGGTGAGGAGCCGCACCTGCTCCTGAATCTGATCGTAAGGATGGTTGTAGAGGTCCGAGACGCGCGTCTGTACGTCGAGGATCGTCGTCACCGCATTCATCGAATATTCGCGCGGCGCATCCTCGTAATCGACAAAAGTCTCCGGCAGGTCGGCGTCGCGGTCGCGCGCGGGGCTGCACTGCACGTCAGCGTCGCTGAGCGCCGTCGCCTCCTTCACCCGGTTGAGGCGATAGATGCCCGCTTCGACCGGCACCCAGGGCAGAAACGACACCAGCCAGCGGGGCGTGATGCCCGACCACTGGGGACGCGTCTTCGTCGCATTGGCGAGCTGGCGGGCCGCCGACTCACTTAAGGTTCGGCGAACTTCAGGTTCTGTGGTCATAAATCATTGTCCCTCAAGAAGATTGAGCATGGGGACCGCATGACTTCGGCCCCCGCCAACCAGAAACTATACTTTGTCGATAGACTATACCTATTTTATGGTCAAGTGAGGGTTGAGCTCCGCTCCCTTGAAAAGAAAGCAATCGACGATGCTGCTCGAGACTTTTTCAAAGGACCATGACATCGACGCGATCGTTTCCGCCTTGAGCGCGCTGCGCCGCGCGTCTCAGGCGCAGCGGTATGGAAATGGCGCGCCGCCGCAGTTGCCGTCGAAATTCGTCATGGCGTCTATCGTCGACGGGATCACCGCCGTGCTTTATCCCCGGCATTACGGACCGCCGGAACTGCCCTTCGACACCGCCGACGAATTCATCGCGTCGACGCTAAAGACCTGCCTTGCGGGGCTGCGCGAACAGGTGAGGCGCGAATTCGCGCTTTTTCCGAGTCATGCGGCGCCAGAAGAGCGCCGCCCAACGGACGTCGTCGACGCCTTCGCGCGCGCGATTCCGCGGGTGCGCTTACTGCTCGACGCCGACATTCGCGCGGCTTACGTCGGCGATCCGGCCGCAAAAAGTCTCGACGAGATTATTTTCTGCTATCCCGGCGTCGCCGCTTTGATCAAACATCGGCTGGCGCATGAGCTCTATCGGCTCGGCGTTCCAATGCTTGCGCGCATCATCGCGGAAATCGCGCATTCCCAGACGGGAATCGACATTCATCCGGGCGCCGAGATCGACCAGGGCTTCTTCATCGATCACGGCACCGGCGTCGTCATCGGCGAGACGGCGCGCATCGGCAGAAATGTGCGGCTTTATCAAGCGGTGACGCTCGGCGCGAAACGATTCGATATCGACGAAAACGGCGCGCTTGAAAAAGGCAAGCCGCGGCACCCGATTCTCGAAGACGACGTGGTGATCTACGCCGGAGCGACGGTGCTCGGCCGTATCACTATCGGCCGTGGATCGACGATCGGCGGCAACGTCTGGCTCACGCACAGCGTGCCGCCTGGCAGCAACATCACTCAGGCGAAAGCGCGCATAGAACTCTTCGACCACGGCGCCGGAATTTGATCGGCGCGGAGCCAGGGTAATCGAGACAAAGCGGGCCGGCCTTCCGGCCCGCTTCTCGTTTCAGCCTTACGCCGTCGCCTCGGCGCAGCCCTTCGCCATCGCTTCGCGTCCCGCCGCCATGATCTCTTCCGGCGTCAAATCGCGCACATGGGTCGCGATGGACCAAACATGGCCGAAGGGATCGACGACCTGGCCGTAGCGGTCTCCCCAGAACATGTCGGCGACCGGCATTTTCGCCGTCGCGCCGGCGGCGACAGCGCACGCGTAAACCTCGTCGACATTGTCGACCATGAGATGAATCGTGACTGGCGAGCCTTTGAGCGTCTTCGGCCCCAGCGCGCCCCATTCCGGCATTTCGTCGACAAGCATCACCGAGGAGTCGCCGATCCTCACCGACGCATGCATCAGTCTTCCATCAGGGCCCGGCATGCGGAACATCTCCTCGGCGCCGAAGGCTTTCTTATAAAATTCGATCGCGTCGGACGCGCCGGCGCAGATGAGATGCGGCGTGATCGAGCGCATGCATCGCTGATTTTGCTCAACATTGGCGTTCATGCTTTAGCCTTTCCTTCGGTTTGTGTTTCAGCCCCTAATTTGCGCAGCGTTTTGCGAAGCTTTTGCCCTTCGCTTTGCGACAATTCGACGTCGAGCGCGGCATGTTCACGCTGCCAGATCGGCAGCGCGGCGGCGAGCAGATCGCTGCCCGCGCCAGTCAGAAAGAGTCTGCGCGCGCGGCGGTCCTCTTCATCAAGGCGCGTTTTGACGAGCCCGCGCCGCTCCAAGGATTTCAGCGCCGCGGTAAGCGTCGTGCGATCCATGGCGAGCGCATCCGCAAGACGTCCCAGAGTGGGCGCCTGCGGCGCATTCAGCGACATCATCAACGAGAACTGGCCGTTAGTGAGTCCAAGCGGCGCGAAGGCGCGATCGAAGCGCCGCGCCAGCCTGCGCGCCGCGCGTTGTGTGGCCAGGCAGAGACAACAGTCGCGAACCTCATGAACGACCTCGATCGGCAGCTTCTTTGACATGGCGCAATTATGTTGATATCAACATTTGTTCGTCTTGTCCAGCTTATCGTTTGAGGCGCACGAGTCGCGGGATGTCATTCCCGACAGGCCGCAGGCCTGATCGGGAATCCAGAGTCACAACAAGCATGTTGAATGAAGCTCTGGATTCCCGATCGCGCGCAAAGCGCGCGTCGGGAATGACAGCGGCGAACCAATCGCAAGGAGCAGCCATGAATCCGAAAGTCAGAACCTGTCTCGCCTTCAAGGATCAAGCCGAAGAAGCGGCGCGCTTCTATGTCTCGATCATTTCCAATTCCGCGTTCGAAAGCGCCTTCCGCCGCGAGCCGAACGGGCCGGCGCTGCTCGTCTCCTTCACCCTCGCCGGGACGCCCTATCAGGCGCTCAACATGGGCCGCGAGACGATCCACAATGAAAACTGTTCGATCTCGGTGATGACCAAGGATCAGCGCGAGACCGACGAGATTTGGGAGAAGCTCCTTGCCGGCGGCGGCGCCGAGATCCAATGCAGCTGGCTGAAGGACCGTTTCGGAATCCATTGGCAGATCGTGCCGGAGGCCCTGCCGCGAATGCTCATGGACGAAGATCACGACGCCGCCGAGCGCGCCTTTCAGGCGATGCTGGGCATGGTGAAAATCGACGTCGCCGCGCTCGAAAAAGCGTTTGCGGGGCGATAGCCCGCGCGACGCATCTGTGTTCCATCGCACATCTCGCGATTTTTCCTTCGGGCTAGCGTCTCCCGCTTGGGCTCGTAAGAGCAATCCGAGGAGATGAAGATGATCGAACGCAAGTTCGCCGCAGCGCTTCTGCTGAGCGCGCTGCTTCCTGTCGCCGCGCAAGCGGAAGATTTTTCGACGTCGGCGCTAAATCCTGCGGCGCTGCCGACAAATGGCGTCGTTACTGGAAACTATCCGACCGGCGGCGGACAGGCGAATTACTATTTCGCCGTCGATCTCAAGCCAGGCGCGCTCGCAAGTCAGATTTCGGCGCAGGGCGGCGGCAAATATAAGACGCTCACGCTCGCTCTGCTCGACGGCGTCGGCGCCAAGCTCGATTCTTTTTACATCACGGCGAGCGACGACGGCAGAGAAGCGACGCATGTGTTTTCGATCGACTCAGGCGGCCGCTATATCATCCGCGTGACGCCGGAAGGCCCTGAGGCAAGCGCTTTCCGCGTCGCGCTCGGCGGCTCCGCTCTGCCAAGCCGGCAACCCGCAGAGACCGGCGCCGGCAATTCAAAATCATTTCTCGATCCAACGCCGATTCCGGCAGATGGCGTCGTCAGCGGCAAATTTCCGGGCGGCGCGACCTCGTCCTATTATTATTTCGCTGGCGATTTGAAAGCCGGGCAGCTGATGACGCAGATCACGCTCACTGGCCGCCCGGGCGCGATGAAATGGGCGTCGCTGGAGTTGCTCAACGATCAGGGACGCGTTGATCAGGAGTATCATCTGTCGCGCACCGACGCGAGCGCCGACGCGACGAGGAACTTCGCCATCGACCGCTCAGGCAGGCATGTCTTGCGTCTCACCATGCAAGGCGTCGAGACGAACGCCTATAAGATCGAATTCGGCGGCGACGCCCTGGCGGCGAAGTGAGCGCCGCCATGCGTAAACTCATCGCTTCGATCGCGGCGCTCGGCGTCGCCGGCTCGCTCTCGGCTGCTTTGGCGGAAGAGCTCTCCACCTCCATCATGCGGCCCACGGTTCCAACCGGCGCGATCTCTGGCAGTCTGCCCGGCGCCAACGGCCCGCGCTCCTATTATGTCGCGCTCAACCTCGCGCCGGGCGATCTCTTGACGCAGCTGCTGATCGCCGGGCGCGAAAAGGGCGAGCGTCGGTTGACGCTGGAGCTGCTCGACGCGTCGGGCGCGGTCGCGGCGTCGACCTTCGTGCGCGCGGCGTCTGGCGCGAAGGACGAAACGACGAAAAGCTTTCCGATCGATTCGACCGGACGCCGCATCCTTCGCGTCACCGTCGAAGGCGAAGAGACCGGCGCCTTTTGCGTATTGATGGGGGGCTCGGCCTTCCCTTCCGCGAAAGACCAAGTCTGTCCGGCGATGGCGGGCGTAAAGGCCGCTTCGTCCGAGCCGCCACAGAAAACGGTCGAGGTCATCACGTCGAAATGCGAGGAGCGTCTGCGCGTCGGATCGGACTTTCTCTTCGATTTCGACCGCGCGGATTTACGGGCTGAAGCGGCCCCTGCGCTCGCTGAACTTCAGCAACGGGTGACGGCCGCTGGAAAAAAGGCGACGATCGAAGGCCATACCGACTCTGTGGGCTCCGACGGCTACAATCAGAAGCTCAGCGAACGCCGCGCCTCGGCGGTCCGCAATGCGCTCGTCGGCCGTGGCCTTTCGCCCGACATTCTCGCGACTCAGGGCTATGGCGAGAGCAAACCTGTCGCGCCGAACCAGAACGCCGATGGCTCCGACGATCCGCAAGGACGCGCGAAGAATCGTCGCGTCGAGGTCGTCATCAATACATGCGGACGAAGCTGATCAATCGCTGATGAATAGCGCCGCCGCCCTTGCGTGGCGGCGCTCGACGCAGCTGGGCGCGCCCGATTAAGCCGAGCGCGCCAGCGGATGGGCAACGTCGCCTTTAGCAGCGACGGCGTTCCATTCCTTCTCCCAGAAATCGGCGACGCCGAAGCGCGCAATGACGTCGCCCTTTTCGTCGAGGACGATCACCTCGTCGAAATCGACGACGTCGAGCGCCTTCGGGCTGCTCAATTCCATTTCGAAAAAGCGGCTGACCTCGGCGATGACGCTGGCGGCGTCGGACGACTCGCGCTCATATTCGCGCAGCGGCTTCAGCTTGACATGTCCGCCTTCGGTCTCAATGAATTTGACTTCACGAACGCGATAAATGGCCATTTTCTTACCCTCGCTAGCGCTGGGGCACATGAGAAAGAAATTGGTTGCGCCAGCGGCGCGTCAAGGGGAGCAGCACGACCTTCGCTGTCATTCGACGTGGCGAGCGAGCCTGTCTTTCTGACGCGCGCGAATCACGCAAGCGCCTTTGCGCTGCGGCCAAGCGACAGCCGGGGCGTCCCGGACCGCTCGCCCCCGCGCCTCACGGCGGCGGGAAATTTTCGCGCGCCCGCTTTTGGCCGCGCTGTCCTCAGCGCGCTTCCGCCACCACCATGGCGACGTCGTCCGTCGCTGGCGCTCCGCCGCGGAAAGCGCGCACATCGACGAGCACCGCCTTGATGAGCGCTTCGGGCGGCAGATCGCGATACTGCCTGAAGGCGTTGCAGAGGCGTTCCAACCCGAAGAATTCGCCCTGGCGATTTTGCGTCTCGGTGATTCCGTCGGTGTAGAGCATGAGCTTGTCGCCCGGCGCGAGTTCGATGCTGCGCTCCTCGAAAAAGACCTCGCGCTTGACGCCAAGCACCAGACCATCGGCGTCAAGCTGCGCGCAGTCCGAATGCCCCGCGCGCAACAGCAGCGGCGGATTTTGGCCGGCGTTGCCGTATTGCAGCAGTCGCCTCTGCGGCAGGAAGCGGCAATAGAACATCGTGATGAAGATATCGGCCGCACACAGATCCTCATGCAGCAGCGCATTGAGATCACGCAGCAGTTCGGCCGGGCCGCTCAAGCCGTTGTTCGGCCGCCGCGTCTCGGCGCGCAAAGTGCTGCGCACTTCCGTCATGATCAGCGCGGCGCCGACGCTATGGCCGGAAACGTCGGCGATGACGATATCCGCGACGCCGGCATTCTCGAAATAGTCGAAATAGTCGCCGCCGACATGCGTCGCCGGCACGCAAATTCCGGCGATCTCCATGTGCGGCGTGCGCAGCGGCGCGCTCGGCAACAGCGACAGCTGAATGTGTTTGGCGATTTCGAGTTCGTGACGACTCTCTTCGACTCGGCGCCGATCGGAAATGTCGGCGTGAACGCTGACGAAATGAGTGATTCGTCCCGCCTCATTGGCGACCGGCGAGATGAGCAGTTCGTCCCAGAAGGGGGAGCCGTCCTTGCGGTAGAATTTCACCGTCACCTGACAGCTTTGCCGTTCAGCGATGGCGACGCGGATTTCTTCGAGCGCCGCGAGATTGGTCTCCGGCCCCTGCAGCAGATGCATGCTGTGCCCGAGCAGCTCCTCGCGCGCGAAGCCGGTGATCCGGCTCAGCGCCGGATTGACGTAAATGTTCGGAACGCCCGGTGCCTGCGCATCCCAAATGGCGATGCCGATGGGGACGGATTCGATGGCGCGGTTGCGCACGCGCAGCTCGTCCTCGAACTTTTTGCGCGCTGTCATGTCGTGGTCGACGCCGCGCCATTTGATGAGTCGGCCGCCCTCGTCGAACACGGGCGCGCCGGTCGACTCGGTGTAGACGTCGCCGCCGCTCTTATGGCGGTAGTGATTCACGACCCGGTGGAACGGCCGGCGCGAGGCGATGGGGCTCCGCCCCCTGTTCGCGACCGCGTCGCTTGCAGGCTCCTTAGCGAAGAGATCAAGATAGCTCTTGCCGAGGACCTCCTGGGGCGTCATCCCCAACACGTCCTCAACCGCGCTGCTGCTAAAGGTATAGCGGCCGTCTTTATCCTGCTCCCAAAGCCATTCGCCGGCCATGTCGGCGATCTGCCGGAAGCGCTGTTCGCTCTCAAACAGCGCCTCCTTGTCGCGCTTTTGTTCGGTGATGTCCTGTTGGATCGCGAGGTAATGGGTGATCTCGCCATTCGCGTCGCGAAGGGGCGAGATGATTTCCGAGGCCCAATAAAGCTTGCCGTCCTTTCTGCGGTCCTGAATCTGTCCGCGCCATTCGACGCCGGCGTGAATGCTTTCCCAAAGGCGCCGATATTGGTCGTTCTCGGTCCGCTTCGATTGCAGCATGCGCGGGTTTTGGCCGATGAGTTCATGCGGCGGATAACCGGTAAGGGTTGCGAAACGGCTATTCACATACTCAATTTCGCCATCCTTATTGGTGATCATCACCGCGATCGGACTTTGGTCGACGGCGGCGGAAAGCGTCAGCAGCTGATCCTCGGCGCGTTTAAGCCGGGTCAGATTATAGGTCACGCCGACGAAATAGCGCGTTCCCTTGAGCCAGATCTCGCCGATCGACAGATACATCGGAAAGGTTGTGCCGTTCTTTCGCCGCCCCACGACCTCGCGGCCGATGCCGATGATCTTTTTGACCCCGGTTTCCCTATAGGCGGCGAGATAGCTGTCATGCGCCTCGCGATAAGGCGAAGGCATTAATATTTTGACGTTCTTTCCGAGCGCTTCGTCGGCGCGGTAGCCAAAGAGCCTCTCCGCGCCTTTGGTGAACATCAATATGTCGCCGGCCTCGTTGATCACCACGAGACCGCCGACCATGCCGCCGAAGATTGTTTCGAGCTTTTCCTTGATGTCTTCGAGCGCGTCCGTCTCGCTCAGCCCTTCGCCAATCGGGCGCAGTTTGAGCAATGAGCCGCCGCCGCCAGCAAGCGGATCGATCTCGCAGCGCACGTCGATCATCGTTTTATCCTTGCGTCGAATGCGCAAGGACAGCCGCTCGCGGGCATGCGTCGGCCACGAAGGTTCGCCGTTACCGTCGTCGTGCGCGACAAGCTGTGAAAAGAACGAGCGGCCGCGAAGCTCGCTCTCGAAATAGCCTGTCAGACGCTCGGCGGCGTGGTTCATAGATCGTAAGGCGCCTGAGGACTCCAGCACGCAAAGCGCCTCATCGAAAGCGTCGAGAATGGCGCGATCTGCGGCGAGCGTTTCCATCTCGCTACGAAGCTCCTGCTTGCGCCGAGATGCGCCGGCCGCTTCGCGCTCCCTTCGCGCGCTTGCCGGAATGGTTGCGGTAGGCGGCGTCGCATGCGTCGACAAGTGCGTTCAACTCGGCGACGAAGGCCGCGATAGGCGTCAGCGTCGTAAAGGGCGCGGCTTCGAGTTTGAACGCCAGCCGCTCAAGCCCAGCAAGACGAAATTCAAGGCCAACGTTACGGAACAATGTTCGAGCGTCGCTGACCCCGTTGAGTAATTGCATGGACGCAATGCGCGCAGACGCATCCCTCATCCGCGCATCAAGCGCGGACTGCAGCTGCTGCTCCCAGCGGTCTCTTGGCTTCACATCCTCTAAAAAGGCAGTGAGCTTCTGCAGTCCGAAAAGATTCGCGGCCTGATCGAAATAAGTGCCGGCCACGCGCATGTCCTCTCCAGACTCGCGGGTTAGCGCGACAAGGAACGGAAAATTTCCCAGCCGATCGAAATAGGGCTCCCCCAGGGACTGCTCGCGCGCGGGTTCGCCCGCCTCAACGCGCTCACGATAGTTACTTAGATCGGAACGCCACCGCTCGATCTCCTCATCGTCTGGACTCAGGCGATATCCGCGCCGCATAGCCCAGTGACACATATAGGCCAAAGCGTCTTGGAGTTGGAGGAACAGACCATATTCGCGCGCAGCCTCTAAATCATTCCGTGCGCGAAAGGCTGCACGCCATCTATCACCCTCAAAAATTTCATCAAAGGAGAGATAGAGTTTCGCTGCGTAGCTCAGTAGGGTGGGAACCAATCCCTCGCCGAGCAGAAGAAAACGCACGCCGGCCTCATCGATCACCTTGTTGCATATCACCGTGACGGCAATTTCCCGCGCGAGCGAATGGCTTCTGATCTGCTCTGGAAAATGTGACCGCACATACTCAGGAAAATAGCTGGCGAGAAAATCATTGGCCCAGGATCCTTGCAGGAAGGATTCGTCTTCGAGCAGCCTCTGCTTCAGCGCGAGCTTCGAACTCGCCATGAGCAAAGCCAGTTCCGGCCGCGTCAATTCCTTCGTCTCGCGGGCAGATACATCCTTGCGCGTGGGAAACGCTTCTGCCGACGCATTGATATAGCCGGCGTTCTCCAGTTGCTCGGCAAGATCCATAAATGGATCCAAATTGGCGCGACAGCGCACGCGATCCAACGATAGGCAAAGACTCTGTTGGTCATTGTCCTGCAATACGGACGCACAAACTTCCTCGGTCAGAGATTCGAGAAGACCGTTGGCGTCATTAAGTTTTGGCGCGTTTTCATCCGGTGGCGCACGCAGCAATGTTTTCAAATTCACCTCGTGATCGGAGAGATCGACGCCAGCCGAATTGTCGACCGCATCAGTGTTGATGCGGCCGCCCTTCAACGCATATTCGATGCGCGCCCGCTGGGTGAACGCGAGATTAGCGCCCTCTCCGACGACTTTCGCGCGAAGCTGCAGCGCATCAACGCGAGCGTCATCGTTGACGCGATCGCCGACGCTCTCATTCGTCTCCGAACTCGCCTTGACGTAAGTGCCAACGCCGCCCATCCACAAAAGGTCAACGGGCGCCGTTAAAAGCCAGCGAACAAGCGCTTCGCCATCCGTCGTGCTGTGGCGCACGCCGAGCCAGGCCCGCACCTCTGGACTTAGCGAAATATCCTTGGCGTCGCGCCGATAAACGCCTCCGCCTTGCGAGATTAACGCTGGGTTGTAGTCGCGCCACGTCGACTGCGGCAATTCAAACAGACGGCGCCGCTCGCCGAAGGACGCCAGCGGATCAGGGTTTGGATCCAGAAAAATGTACTGACCGTCAAACGCGCCAAGCAACCTGATGTTTCGCGTATACAACATTCCATTGCCGAAGACGTCGCCATCCATAGAGCCGACGCCGACCACGGTAAATGGCCCGGCATCTATGTTGCGACCGAGTTCGCGAAAGTGGCGCCTGACGCAGACCCAAGCGCCGCGCGCAGTAATGCCCAACCGCTTGTGGTGATAGCCATGCGCGCCGCCACTGGCGAAGGCGTCGCCGAGCCAAAAGCCGTAGGATTGGGATATTTGGTTGGCGATGTCAGCCCAGGTGGCCGTGCCCTTGTCGGCCGCGACGACGAGATAAGGATCGGCGTCATCGTAAGCAACGAGCTCGGGGGGCCGAACGATTTTTGTATGCTTCAAATTGTCGGTGAGATCGAGAAGACCGTGCAGAAACTGGCAATAGGCCTCTTTGCCCAGTCGCTGTCGCTGCGCCGCGTCCGCATAAGATAGTTTCAGAACAAAGCCGCCCTTTGCGCCCTGCGGCACAATGAGAGCGTTCTTGATCATCTGCGTTTGCATCAATGCGAGTATTTCGCTGCGAAAGTCCTCTGGTCTGTCCGACCAGCGAACGCCGCCGCGCGCAACCTTCGCGCCGCGCAGATGTATCCCTTCCATCGACGGGGAGTGAACATAGATTTCCGCCATGGGTTTTGGCGGCGGCATGTTGAATACGCCCAGACTACTGATTTTTAGAGCAATGAAGTTGCGCGCCCAATCGCCGGAAAAATAGAAGTTTGTGCGCACCGTCGCGTCAATGAGATTGAAGAGGTCGCGCAGAATGCGATCGTCGCTGCTATCGACAACCTTATCCAGAACGTCGACGAGCTGCGCCCTGATGGGCGTAAGGACGTCGAGCTCGGTCTGGAACGAGTCGCGCCCACCCCGATCCGGGGTAAACCGCGCTTCAAAATAGCGGTATAGAAGTTCGACGGACGCCGGACTGCGCAACAGCGCGCGATAGATGCGGGCCCGCTCGACCCGCACGCCGAGCTGCTGATAGTAGTTACAGTAGGCGCGAAAGAGATCAATTTGACGCCAATCGAGCTGAGCGCCCAACACCAGACCGTTCAGTGCGTCGCTCTCAACCTTTGCTGAGAGGGTTGCTTTGAGCGCCTCCAACAGTCGAGCGCGAGACCGCGCCATGCTCGCCATGCTCGACGTTGCGGGTTCAACGATGAAACTTCGTATGAACCAAGCCCCTACTCTGAGATTGAGTTTAAAAAGTAATTGATCCGCCACCCGCAGTCCCATGTTCTGCAGCATCGGCAGGAGTTCGTCGAGTGCGCGCTCCTTCCCGCCAATCAATCGAATTTCGTAGGCGGCTTCGCCGGCCCGCGGGCCACGCAGCGGGCGAAGCTCAACGATCTCGCGCTCGTCGTCTTCGTTAAGCGCAATGAGTGCGATATCGCGAGCGGCCCGAGCAGCGGGAACGAGATAGCGATAGGGTTTCGGCAGCGCGCGAAGCATGTCAGTGGGCAATTCAAACCCTACTCGGCGACTCGCGCGACGCAGAAAGCGATCCGCCGCCGCATCCCAATCGGCGGGGCGAGGTATCTCAGGCGCCAATATTTCCGGAGTGTGCAGCACGGGAGGCAATCGGCTAAGCGATTTTCTTGCGCATCTCGAGCACATTCCCCGAATCCGTCTTGCGATATTGGACAGAGTCCATCACGGAACGGATGAAGAATATACCGCGGCCGCGTTCGCGAAGCTCGTCGAAGTCAGGCGTCGGCACAGCAGCGAGATCGAAGCCTCTGCCATGGTCGAAAACACGTACAGAAAGATAGGCGTCTTCGACGGAAAGGCAGATTCGGACCGAGTCCTTCGCATTCACTGCGGAACTATATTGAATCGCGTTGGCGACAGCCTCAGTCAGCGCAAGATTTAAATGGTAAGCGAGAGTGTCGCGTTTATCCTCCTGAACGTCTAATTCCTTGGCGAGTTGCTCGGCGATCGCGCCAACAAAACGCAGATATCGCGTTTGATTGGGAACGACGATGTCCAGATTGACCACCGTCTCGCACATTTCGATCACCGCCCCTCCCCATTCAGGCGCTCAGCGCCAGCTGCAGGCTTGGATAAATGTCGAAAACTCTGTGCAACCTCGTCAGCTCAAACATCGACTTTACGCGCGGCTGTAAACCAGCCAAAGCAAACCCGCTGGAGCGCAAATTTGCGTTCTTATAGCCGGAGAGCAGAGCGCCCAGACCCGAGCTGTCGATGAACTGCACTCTCGCAAGGTCGATCACCACGTTTTGCGCGCCGCCTTCGAGCGTTTTCAGAACTACATTCTTGAGGTCGCCGGAGTTGTGGGCATCGATACGGTCTTCCTGGACGCTCAAAACCGTCCGGTCGTCTCGCACTTCTTTGACTACTCTCATTGTCAAGCCTCAGCTCGATTTCGGACCATAAAAGATGACTGAGTAAATATGTCTACACCGCCGCATTTAACAGGGCCTACCGTGACGCTTCCGCTTTTAGCCGCGCCGGCGCCCCTTCAACCAAAGCTTGCGTCAGATCGGCGATCAGATCATCTGGATGTTCAATGCCAATCGAGGCGCGAACAAGCGCCGGCGTGATCCCGATCTCCTGGCGAGCCTCTTCGGTCAGTCCCGAATGCACTGTCGTCGCCGGGTGGCAAATCAGGGATTCGGTGCCGCCCAGGCTGACGGCGAGTTTGAAAATCTGCAGTCGATTGAGAAAGGCGAAGGCTTCGGCCTGTCCGCCGAAAAGCTCAAAGGAGAAGGTTGAGCCAGCCGAAGTCGACTGGCGCTCCATCAACAAGCGCTGAGGATGACCGGGCGGAAGCAGCGGAGGGTAGTGAACACACGCCACTCTTGGATGGCCCGCGAGAAAATTCGCGATGATCCCGGCGTTCTCCGCAGCCCGGTTCATGCGCAAGGACAGGGTCTCCAGCGAGCGGCCGAGCATCCAGCAGGAATGCGCGTCTAGCTGTGTGCCGATGGCGCTGCGCATCGCCCGAATTATTTTGAGATGCGCGCAAGAGCCGACGACGGCGCCGCCGATGAGATCGCTGTGTCCGCCAACATATTTAGTGAGCGAATAGAGCGACAGATCGGCGCCGTGCCGCAGCGGGGATTGAAAGACGGGACCCAGAAGCGTGTTGTCGCAGCAAATGATCGGCTCGGAACCTTGCCTCGTCGCAATCTCATCGCTCATTCGCTTCACAAGCGCGATATCAACGAGGCTGTTCATCGGATTGGACGGCGTCTCGATAAAGATCAGCGCGATGCGCCCGATGTCCATCGCGCGCTTTGCAGCCGCTCGGATGTTTTCTTCATCGAGCCCGTCGGTGAAGCCGACTCCGGTTATTCCGAAGGGCGCCAGAGTTTTATCAATGAGAACTTCCGTTCCCCCGTAGAGCGGACGACTGCGTAAAATCGTTTCTCCCGGACGCACGAATGCGAGAATCGTCGTGACGATGGCCGACATGCCCGAGGAAAAGACGAGACCGCACTCCGCATGCTCGTAGATCGCCAGACGGTCCTCGACGATCTCTAAATTGGGATGATTAAAGCGCGAATAGACGAGACCGGTTTCTTCGCCTTCGGGCGGCGCACGACGGCCGGCCATATAGTCGAAGAAGTCGCGCCCGTCTTCCGCCGTTCGAAACACGAAAGTCGACGTCAGAAATACGGGCGGCTTGACCGACCCTTCAGACAGCGCCGGGTCGTAGCCGTAGCCCAGCATCAGCGTTTCCGGCTGAAGCACGCGGTTGCCGATGCTGGCCTTATGATAACGCGCGCTATCCATTGCCACGTCCTTGACTCTCCCTGGGAGCGACCAGGCGGCGCCGCCACAGTAGAAATAGAGCGCTGAAGCTCAGTTGCTCGCAGCCGAGGCTTTTGACTCCGCCATCTCGGCCAGCGTCTCCAGGGCGGCGTCGATGTCGGCGGCCGTATGGTCCGCGCTGATCTGGAAGCGAATTTCCTCGTCCCCCTTTGGCACGACGGGATAGGTCAGGCCGGTCACTAAAACGCCTCGGCGGCGCAGATGGGCGACGATCGCCAATGTGCGAGCGCTGTCGCGCGTGACCAGAGGCACGACCGGATGCTCCCCGGGCAGCGTCTCGAAGCCGAGTCTGATCAGCCCCGCCTTGAAGCGCGCGGTCATCGCCCGCAGATGCTCAAGCAAAGACAGGCCCTGAGAGCTGTCTAGAACATTGATCGCTTGGTGCGCCGCGGCGGCCTCGGCTGGCGTGATCGGATTAGAGTAGACGTAAAAGGGCGAGCGCTCGCGCAAGTAGCGAATGAGGATTTCGTCGCCTACCACATAGCCGCCGTTGACGCCGAAGGCCTTGCCAAGCGTCGCCACCAGAATATCGACGGGGCCGGCATGCGTATATTCTTCCGTACCGCGCCCAGTCGCCCCGAGAGCGCCAACGCCATGCGAATCATCGACGACGACGATCGCCCCCTCCCGAAAAGCGTTATCGCGACTGCGCGCCAGCGACATGACACGGTCCAGCGGCGCGTGATCGCCTCGCATGCTGAACACGCCGTCAGTCACGATGATGGCGCGGTTGCATGATTTTGCCGCCTCGTCGAGACATCGCTCGAGTTCGCCCATGTCGAGATGTTTGTAGATTCGCTTTTCCTCAGGCGCCGCAAGAGAGATCGCATTGATGATGCAATTGTGATTGAGCTCATCGCTAATGACAGCAGTCTTCTTGCCGACAAGTTGAGGAATGAGGCCCATGATCGCGGCATAGGCGGACGAAAAAATAATCGCATCCGGACGAGAGTGAAAATCGGCGAGCCGGCGCTCCAGCGCGACATGAGGCGACCAGGTTCCGCTGATGAAGCGCACGGCGCCGGGCCCGGCGCCAAATTTCGCTGCCGCTTTTTCCTCTGCGGCGACCACCTCTTCTCGCAACGACATGCCAAGGTAATTATTGGCGTTCATGCGCAGAAACGGCTTGTCGCCTTCGCCTTCGATGAGAAAGCGTGGGCCATAGCCGTCGCGCGGCGCAATAACGCCGCAGAGGACGCTTTCCGCGCGTTTAAGCAACCCCGCATCCGAAAGTTCATTGAGTTGCGCAGCAAGCGCCTTAGCCAAACCGTGCGTTGGCATTTTCAACCTCATCTGAAATTGGATCCTCAAATGGACCTGTCGTCTCGCCAAGACGCGCGAGCATGTCCCGCGTCATGGCGGCGAGATCGAAGCGTGGGCTAAAACCCCAATCTTCCCGCGACGCGCCAGAGTCGAGCGACTGCGGCCACGAATCGGCGATCGCCTGCCGCAATGGGTCGATGCGGTAGTCGACCTCGAAGGACGGAACGTGTTTGCGAATTTCGGCGGCGATCTCGCGCGGCGTGACGCTCATGCCGGTGACGTTATACGCATTGCGAAATCGCAGACGCTGAGGGTCGGCCTCCATGATGTCGATGATCGCTCGTATGGCGTCCGGCATATACATCATGTCGAGTCGCGTCTCCGCGGCGAGAAAGCAGAAATAGCGCTTGCGCCGAACGGCGGCGTGAAACATTTCGACGGCATAGTCGGTCGTGCCGCCGCCCGGCGGCGCCGCCCAAGAGACGAGACCCGGCAGGCGCAGCCCGCGCGTGTCTACGCCGAACCGGGTCGCGTAATAATCGCACAGCAATTCTCCCGCGACCTTGGTGACGCCGTAAATCGTCGTCGGCCTTTGGATTGTCGCCTGCGGCGTGCGACGACGCGGCGTCGAGGGGCCGAAAGCCGCAATCGAGCTTGGGAAAAATACCTGGCAGCCAAAGCGCCGGGCGGCCTCCAACACATTATAGAGACCGCTCATATTGACGTTCCAGGCATCTTGCGGCCTGTCTTCAGCCACCGCGGAAAGAAGCGCTGCAAGGTGGTAAATGACGCCAATGTCGCGTCGCTCGATCAAATCGGCGACCGCTTCGGCCTGGACGCAATCGAGGCGCTCATAGGAGTCGTCTGCTGGCTGCGCCTCGGAGAGATCCGAGGCGACGACGCGCGTCGCGCCATATCGCTCGCGTAACGCCGGCGTCAGCTCGGCGCCGATCTGGCCAAGCGCGCCGGTGACGAGAATAGATCGCATGCCCTTCCGATGCCGCGGTGGCTCTCAAGTGCGTTGAGCGCCCTACTCCTCAGTTATGGCTGGTTTCCGCCGCGCCAATATCCGCTCAAGGCGTTTTTTCCGGTTAAAGAGCGGCGACGCTATCGAGGCCGAGCGCCTTGAGGCTTGCGGCCAAAGACCGCCTCTCCGCCGCCTCATAGATCGTGATTTCGTCGAGAACCGGGGCCCCGAGCGCCGCCTCGAAGGCGCGTCGGTCGGCGCCCGCGCTGAATTCTTCTCCGTCATGGTCCCCAAGATTCGAGCGAAAGATGCCGGCGGCGCTGACCGGCAGGAAATCCTCGTAAAGGATTGGCTCAGCGCGCAGAGCTCCGGTCTGCAGGAGATCGTCCAACGAAGGAGGAAACGCAGGCTGCCCTGTCCTCGCGCTCGGATCGGCCGAATAACGGAAAAAGGCGAGCTTTTCGCGTCGCAGCGTCTCATAGTCGTCGTGGAACGCCGCAAAGCGCCGCCCCAGCTCTTCATTGTATGCCCGCGCATTGGCGCCGTCGGCCGCAAGCGGAACAGAGGCCTGAGCTTCGGCGAGAAGCCTGTCATAAAGCGCGCGTCCCTTCGCAGTCAGCGCCGCGCCTCTTTGCTCAATCTCGCCGAAACGCGCGGTATGCGCGCCTGTCGCACGCCGGCCGTCTTCCTCGATAAATTCGACAGGCTCGGGACGCGCCTTGAAGCTCGTCTGGCGCAAGAGAATCGGACAGCGACGACGCGGCGGCCCTTCGACAATCGATTTCGGACTCAGACTGCGCGCCGCCATCGCGTGGTGCGCGGCGTCGATATCGAGCGCATGCAAGGTGAGATGATTGATATGCGGCCCTTTGAAACAAACAATGTCGGCGAGCAGCGGATGCGTCGCATAGAACTTCTGATAGACAGCCGATGAGACCCTCGCCTGCCCGTTCCAGCGAAATGTCTTCGCCGCTTCAACGACGAATTGGCGCGCCTCTTCATCGTCGAACCCGCGTCTTTCAAAAAGATTGATCAGCTCCCGACAGCGCGGCGTGAAAATGTCGCGTTGAGCGAGAATCTTTGCCGCCATCTCACGCGCTTCTGCATCGGCGATGAGATCCAGTCTGAGAAGCGAGGTGAAGATGCGAAATGGGCTAACACGCATTGCGCTTTCGCCGACCGGGCGGAATGCGGTCGAATGCACCGGAATCCCGGCGACCGACAAATCATAGTAGCCGACCGGCGCCATTCCCATGATCGCGAAGAGGCGACGCAGCGTCGACAGCTCCTCGGCCGTCCCAACACGTATGGCGCCATGGCGCTCGACGTCGAGTCGTTCGAGTTCCCCGCTCTCAGCAAGGCGCCGCTCGAGCTGCGGGTCGTTGGCAAGCGTTTGCCGATTAACGTCTGCGACGAGCGCTTTCATCGCGCGGTATTGCGGCGCTTCGGCCTGATACATGTCCGACATCGCCGAGGCGAACATCGCCCGAATGGCGTCAGCGGAAACTGGAGACTTGTTCATCGCAGCTCCGAGCGATCGATGCTTGCCCTATGTAGCTCGTCCACGCCAGAAAATCATTGCGAAACGAAGTAGAGGCTAAGTCTCCAAATCGAATTTAACGCCCTGCGCTAGCGGCAGTTCGCCCGAATAATTGATCGTATTGGTGGCGCGGCGCATATAGGCCTTCCAGCAGTCGGACCCCGCTTCGCGGCCGCCGCCGGTATCCTTCTCGCCTCCGAAGGCGCCGCCAATTTCAGCGCCGGACGGTCCGATGTTCACATTCACAATGCCGCAATCCGATCCGTCGGCGGCCATGAAGCGCTCGGCTTCGTCAAGACGCGCAGTAAAGATCGCCGATGCGAGACCATGCGCGACATCGTTATTCAATCGGATCGCTTCATCGAGGCTGCGAAATTTCATCACATACAGGATCGGCGCGAATGTTTCGCGCCGCACGACCTCGGTTTGGTTCGGCATTTCTGCCAGCGCCGGTCGCACGTAGAAGGCGTCGGGATATTTTTCCGCTAATACGCGGTCTCCGCCGAGGATGACGCCCCCCGCTTTGCGGACTTCGTCGAGCGCGGCGCACATCGCCGTATAGGCGTCTCGGTCGATGAGAGGACCGACAAGCGAAGCGCCGTCTCTGGGATCGCCAACCGAAATGGAGGCGTAGGCTTGCCGCAACCGAGCAAGAAGATCGTCATAGACGTCTTCATGCACAATGAGCCGGCGTAATGTCGTGCATCGCTGACCCGCCGTGCCCATCGCCGCGAATGCGATCGCTCGCACAGTGAGATCAAGCGGCGCCGAGGCGCAAACAACGGCAGCGTTATTGCCGCCGAGTTCGAGGATCGATCGAGCAAAGCGTTGCGCAAGCCGCGGCGCGATCGCCCGGCCCATCGCCGTCGAACCAGTCGCGGAAACAAGTTGAACCCGCGCGTCTTCGACTAATGCCTCGCCGAGGTCCCGCCCGCCGACTAGCAGGTTTGAAAGCCCTTCCGGCGCATCGCCAAAACGCGCGGCCGCACGCTCGACCAGCGCTTGCGTCGCAAGCGCGACCAGCGGCGTCTTTTCCGAAGGCTTCCAAACCACGGCATCGCCGCAGACCAGAGCAAGCGCTGCGTTCCAGGCCCAGACGGCGACCGGAAAGTTGAAGCTGGTGATCACGCCCGTGACGCCGAGTGGGTGCCATGTCTCCATCATCCTGTGACAATGGCGTTCGGTGGCGATCGTCAGCCCGTGCAGTTGGCGTGACAGGCCAACGGCAAAGTCGCAGATGTCGATCATCTCCTGAACTTCGCCGAGACCTTCCGTCGTAATCTTGCCAGCCTCGATTGTGACAAGACGCGCAAGCTCAGCCTTAGCCGCTCGTAGCTCTTCTCCCAGCAAGCGCACGAATTCGCCTCGGCGCGGCGCTGGAATATTGCGCCAGACGCGGAACGCATCCTCGGCGCGCGCGATGGTCTGCTGAACCATCCCCGAATTGGCGGTCTCGACCCGCGCAATTGTCTCGCCAGTGATCGGCGAACGCGTCGTCAGCGACCCGCTCTCAAACGTCTGCGATTCCAACCCGAAATTACGGAGAAGAGCCGCGGTTTCAGCGGCAATATCGGCATGCAGAACGCGCGCCTCCATTTCAACTCCCGTTGTTCGCCTAAGCTTACGCGGCTGGCGCCGTCGTTGCATCCGCCTATGTATGCATAATCACGCAAATGTCCGCACGCATCTATCTAATGCGGATGCGCGCAAAAAGCTCTCGGATATGGACAGCTCGGAGTTCAGGAACCCACACGTCGCTCGAAACTACGATCCCCTGCCCGTCATGCTTACGCGCGGACAGGGCGCCTATCTGTGGGATGTGGAAGGTCGGCGCTATATCGACATGATGAGCGCCTATTCGGCTGTCAGCCTCGGTCACGCTCATCCCCGAATTCTAGCAAAACTTGCCGAGCAGGCGCAGCGGCTCGCTGTGCCTTCCCGCGCCTTTTACAATGACAGGCTCGGACCTTTTCTTGAAGAGCTCTGCAAGCTGACGGGGCTCGACGTCGCGCTGCCAATGAACAGTGGAGCGGAAGCCGTCGAGACGGCGATCAAAGCGGCGCGTCGCTGGGGCAACCGAGTAAAAGGGATCGCCAGTCCAGAGATCATTGTCGCCGAAGGCAATTTCCATGGCCGTACCTCAACGATCATCAGCTTCTCTTCCGAAAGCGAATATCGGGACGGGTTTGGTCCGTTCATGCCGGGCTTCCGCGCGGCGCCGTTTGGCGATGTCGCGGCGTTCGAAGCCGCCATTACCCCAAACACTGCAGCCATTCTCGTAGAGCCGATCCAGGGCGAGGCGGGCGTGATCGTGCCGCCCGATGGTTGGCTCGCAGGACTGCGCCGACTCTGCGATGAACGCGGCATTTTGCTACTGTTGGACGAAGTTCAGTCTGGATTGGGGCGCAGCGGGACGTGGTTCGCCTTCCAGCATGAGAATATCGTCCCTGACGGCGTCACGCTCGGGAAGGCGCTCGGCGGCGGCGTGCTGCCGGTTTCGGCCTTCGTCGCAAAGCGCGAAGTGATGGACGTGTTCACGCCCGGCTCGCACGGGTCTACCTTTGGCGGCAACGCTCTCGCCGCCGCTATCGGACTCGAAGCGCTTCACGTCCTTCAGGACGAGCGACTGGTCGAGCGCAGCCAAGCGCTCGGCGCGAGAATGTTGCAACGGTTACACGCCATGCGCTTGCCGGCAATCAAGGACGTTCGCGGACGCGGTCTGTGGGCCGGCGTTGAGTTGGACCCGCGTTACGCGAGCGCGCGAGACGTTTGCGAAGACTTACTCGATAAAGGCGTGCTGACGACTTCCACGCATCAAACGGTCGTTCGGCTCGCGCCGCCTTTTGTCATCTCTCAAAACGACCTCGATCTTGCGCTCGACGCCGTCGAGGAAACCATCTCCACGTTTAACGCGCCGCGCAACGTGAGTGACGCTGCTGCAGGCGCCGACCAGCGGCTCGAAGCATAGAAGCAGCGGTCACGCGCGAAAGCGTTCGCCCTTCGGATCATAGAACGGCGAAAGAGAGGCGCTCGCCGGCCGACGTTCGCCGGCAATTTCGAGTTGATATTCTCCTGACAGCACGAATGTCGGATCGACGCCGTCGGCATTGCGAACATAGCCGTAGCCGATCGCCTTCCTGATCGAATATCCATATCCGCCGCTCGACAGCCAACCGACACGCTCGCCATTGCGATAGATCGTTTCGCGCCCGAGCAGAACAGCATCAGGTTCATCGACGGTGAAACCCGCAAGAAGGCGCGGCAAAGGAGCGCCAGCGGCCTCGATGAGCGCTTCTCTCCCCTGAAAAGGGGCGCCAGATTTCATTTTTACGGCCCAACCTAAACCTGCCATTAGCGGCGTATGATCTGGACCAATATCGGAACCCCAGGCGCGGTAACCCTTCTCTAGACGGAGAGATTCGATCGCCCTGTAACCTGCGTCGACAAGTCCAAATGGCGCGCCGGCCGCGCATAGCGCGTCATAGACCGAAACGGCGAAATCGACAGGGACGTGAAGCTCCCAGCCGATTTCGCCCACATAAGTGACGCGGATCGCCAGCACTGGCGCGCCCGCCAAACGAATTTCTTGGGCGCTCATGAAAGGGAAGGCGGCATTCGAAAAATCATCATCGCAGCAAGATACAAGTATCTCTCGTGCGCGCGGTCCCATCAACGCCAGCACCGCATTCGCCGAGGTGACGTCGATCAGCGTTGCGTCCATTCCTTGAGGAATCGACCGCCTGATCCAGTCGAAGTCATGCGTTCCGAAGGCCGTCCCAGTCACCACATAGAAGCGGTCCTTGGCCAATCGCGTGATCGTCAGATCGCATTCAATGCCGCCTTTGCAGTTCAACAACTGGGTATAGGTTACGGCGCCCGCCGGCTTGGCGACATTGTTCGCGGCGATCCAGGACAGCGCCGCTTCTGCGTCTTTGCCGACGACGAGCGCCTTGGCGAAGCTCGTCTGATCGAAAAGGGCCGCCGCCTCCCGGCACGCGCGATGCTCTCTTCCGACCGCGTCGAACCAGCCCGGCTTGCCGAAAGAATAGCGATCCCGCGGTTCTTCGCCTGCCCGCAAATCCGCAAACCAGTTGGGCCGTTCGAAGCCCATTTTCTCGCCGAAACACGCGCCCTTCGCCTTGAGCCGATCGTATAGCGGCGAGCGCCGCAGCGGACGGCCCGACGTAAACTCCTCGAAAGGCCAGGCGATGCTGTAATGGCGTGCATATGCTTCCAGCGTTCGCACGCGCACCCAAGAAGGATCCCTATGTGGCGCGCCGAAGCGGCGGATATCGACGGGCCAGAGATCGAACGGCTGTTCGCCGTCGGCCGCCCATTCCGCGAGCGCCATACCGGCGCCGCCTGCAGAGGCGATGCCGAAGGCGTTGAAGCCGGCGCCGACGAAGAAGTTGCGCACTTCCGGCGCTTCGCCGATCATCCAATTGCCGTCGGGCGTGAAGCTTTCGAGGCCGTTGATCATCTGCTTGACGCCCGCCTCTGCGAGCGCCGGCACGCGCCCAAGCGCAAGATCCATGATCGGCTCGAAATGATCCCAATCGTCTTCGAGAAGCCGAAAGGCGAAATCCTCGGGCACAACGCCAGATGACCAAGGCACGGGATTGGGCTCATAACCGCCCATGACGAGACCGCCGACCTCCTCCTTGTAATAGGTCAGCCGATCCGGATCGCGCAGCGTCGGCAGATCGCTCGTCACGCCGTTGATCTTTTCGGTCAGGATATATTGGTGATGCACGGCGGAGAGCGGAACGGCGACGCCGGCGCGCGCAGCGAGTGGCTGCGTCCACAGGCCGGCGCAGAGCACCAGCTTCTCGCAAGCGATCGAGCCCTCACTCGTGACGACGCCGCACACGCGTTCATCCTCGATGATGAAATCCGTGACGGCGACGTTCTCGATCAGCTTCGCGCCGGCAAGCCGCGCGCCTTTCGCGAGCGCCTGCGTGATGTCTGAGGGATTCGCCTGTCCGTCGGTCGGGAGGAAGGCCGCGCCGACGACGTCGTCGACATTCATCAACGGCCAGAGCGCTTGCGCCTCCTTGGCGTTCAGGAGTTGCATCTCCAGTCCGAAGCTTCTTGCGGAAGTGGCCTGTCGCTTGACTTCGATCCATCGGTCGGCGTTGCAGGCGAGGCGCAAGCCCCCGTTGCGACGCCACCCGGTGGCATAACCCGTCTCTTCCTCAAGCCGATTATAGAGCTCTACAGAATAGCCGAGGAGCTTGGTGATATTGGCGTTGGTCCGCAACTGACCGATCAGTCCGGCTGCATGCCATGTCGAACCCGACGTCAGTTGATGGCGCTCAAGCAGCAGTGTTTCCACGCCGCGCTTGGCGAGGTGGTAGGCGACTGAGCAGCCGACGATGCCCCCTCCGACGACGACGATCTGCGCGCTTCGCGGGAGGCCAGTCATGCTTTTTCCATCTGTTGGAAAGCGTTCCACGCGTCAGTGAAGCGCGTCATATTTTGATCAGAATAAGCGACGTAGTCGAAATCGATCGTCGATCGACTTTCGGAGACAAGACTCCAAAGCGTTTCGCGCAAGAGCGAGGCGCACAGCATCGCCTTGAAACGGCGGCGCAGCGCATCGGTTGGAGGCGCTTCGAAATATTCTTCAAGCATCGCATTGTCGTCGGCGACGTTGAAGCCATTGTTGGACGAGAGCCCGCCAAGATCGAACAGCGGCGTATTCCACCCCGCATAGTCCCAATCGACGAGCCAGAGACGCTGCCCATCATCGATGAAATTGGCGGCGAGAAGATCATTGTGGCCGAAAACAAGATCGATTGGGCCAGTGGCCGTTTCCAGAATTTCGCTCGCCGCGAGCAAGCCCGGCAATCGCTGCGATATTCGGCTCCGATCCTCGACGAGCGTGTGAGCGTAGTCGCGGATGATATGAAAGACATTGAAAGCGAGGGTCGGCCCGCGTAAATGCCGCGCGACTTCGCGATGAACGCGCTTGACAAGATCGACACAGCGCGTGCGCTTCTTCCGCACGTCCTCCGGCTCATAGGTTTGGCCGGGAATATATTCGAGCGCCATCGCCATGGGCGCGGCGCAAAGAACCTTCGGCGAAACGCCGGCCGCTCCCGCCGCCCTGCTCGCCGCCAATTCATTAAAGCGCATCACGCCATGAACCGGAATGTCGCCGCCAAGGCGAACGACGACGCGCCGGTCGCCATCCGTTACGATATAATTTTTGTTCGTGATGCCACCGAGCAACGGCGCAATATCGATCGGCCCACGCCAGAGTGGAAGCGCACGGATCAGAGTTTCCGGGTCGTCGGTTTGGGCTGACATGGGCTCCCGGCGCAACAAGGCTATCTCTGGCTAAGCTAATATACGTAGCTTTCACGCAATGGCCATGGGCCTGCGATGGGCGCTGGGGAAAACCCTGTGGGCCGCAAGGTGACATGGTCGCGTAGGCGTCATAGCCTTAAGTCAAGATCGTTCGAGGTCGGCTATGTATGCGACGACGATTCGCGGCACGAGCTACAGGTTCCCGGACCTAAAAGCGCTGATGGCGAAGGCGACTCCGCTGCGTTCCGGAGACTGCCTGGCCGGAATCGCCGCGACAAGCGCCGCCGAACGGGTCGCGGCGCAGATGGCCCTTGCGGATTTACCCCTCAGCACATTCTTGAACGAGGCGCTCGTTCCTTACGAAGAGGACGAGGTCACGCGACTGATCCTCGACAGCCACGATCGTAAAGCCTTTGCGCCGATCGCTTCGCTGACTGTCGGCGAATTTCGCGACTGGCTTCTGTCAGACGCTGCCAATCAGGAAACGCTTACGGCTCTAACCTTCGGGCTCACGCCCGAAATGGTTGCGGCGGTCTCAAAAATCTGCCGCAACCAGGACCTGATCCTCATCGCCGCCAAGCGCCGCGTCGTCACCAGGTTTCGCAATACGCTGGGCCTGCGCGGCCGACTTTCGTCCCGCATTCAGCCAAACCATCCGACCGACGACGCGCGCGGCGTTCTGGCAAGCGCGATAGACGGACTTCTCCTCGGCAACGGCGATGCGGTCATCGGCGTCAATCCGGCGTCCGACAATCCGGAACAATGCTATGAACTCTTGCGCCTTCTCGACGAACTGCGCGAGACATTGAACATTCCGACGCAATCCTGCGTCCTCGCTCATGTCACGACGACGCTGCAGCTCATGGAGCGGCAGGCGCCCGTCGATCTCGTTTTCCAGTCGATTGGCGGAACGCAAGCCGCCAATTCAAGCTTCGGGATCGACCTTGCTTTGCTGCGTGAGTCGCGTGAGGCGGCGCTCGCGTTAAACCGCGGAACGATCGGCGACAATGTCATGTATTTTGAAACCGGCCAGGGAAGCGCGCTTTCGGCGAACGCCCACTGGAATTGCGATCAGCAGACGCTCGAAGCGCGCGCCTATGGCGTCGCACGGATATTCGAGCCTCTGCTGATCAATACCGTGGTCGGGTTTATCGGGCCAGAATATCTCTTCGACGGCAAACAGATCACGCGAGCGGCGCTCGAAGATCACTTCTGCGGCAAGCTGCTTGGACTGCCAATGGGCTGCGACGTCTGTTACACCAACCACGCGGAAGCCGACCAGAACGATATGGATGATCTGCTGACTCTTCTCGCCGTCGCTGGCGTCAATTATGTCATGGGCGTGCCTGGCGCGGACGATGTGATGCTGAATTACCAAAGCACGTCCTACCATGACGTGCTTGCTGTGCGGCACATGCTCGATCTGGCGCCCGCTCCAGAATTCGCGCAGTGGCTCGCCGATGTTGGCCTGACGGACACGCAGGGCGAAATACAGCGACAAGCGGTTCCCGCGTCATTTGCGCCGCTTCTCGAAAGAGCCTGAGAATGGCCGATCGTCGTCCGACGCCTCTCGACATGATCTCGAAACTGCGTTCGGCGACGCCTGCGAGAATTTTCCTGCCGCGCGCCGGAGCGGCGCTGACCACGCGGGCCACTTTGGACTTTCAACTGGCGCACGCCGAGGCAAGAGACGCGGTTGAAGAGCGGCTCGACGCCGAATCCCTCTTTGGCGACCTGACTTCACGCGGGTTAAAAGTTGTTTGCGTAAGAAGCGCTGCCCGCGATCGGCGCAGCTTTCTGCTGCGCCCGGATCTTGGCCGAAGACTGGACGATGAGTCCCGCGAGCGGCTGAAATCTGCAGCGGGCGACTACGATCTTGCCTTCGTCATCGCCGAAGGCCTATCCGCCCGCGCCATCGATCGGCACGCAATTCCTCTCCTCGAAAAGACGCTGCACTCCCTCGATCGACATTCATGGATGATCGCGCCGATCGTTCTCGCCGAACAGGGCCGCGTCGCGCTCGGAGACGATATCGGCGAAACGCTTGGCGCAAGACTAGTGGCGGTTTTCATCGGCGAACGGCCCGGGCTCTCCTCGCCCGACAGCCTGGGCGTCTATCTCACTTTTGCGCCTCGCGTCGGCCGCACCGACGCCGAGCGCAACTGCCTCTCGAATATTCGTCCGCAGGGACTGACCTATGACGAGGCGGCGCGAAAGCTTCTCTATCTTTGCAACGAAGCCCGCCGCCGCAAGCTGACCGGCGTGGAGCTCAAGGAAGAAGCCGAGACGCTTGCGTCGGATGGCTTGCGCGAGATCGACGAAAAAGAAAGCTGAGCGTCATCCCTTGGTGGGTCATCCGCTGGGAACCTAGGCATTTCGACCCAACCCGATCGAACCTATTCACGTAAGCGGTCGGCAGCCGCGGTCGCGCTTTTGGAACTTAGAGGCTTCCAAGGCTCAAATCGTCCATTGATCGCGAAGCTTTCGCTCGACTATATGCTTGCCAGCGATAAAGACCGTCCCGCCCCACGGCGGCGCGACGATCCTGAACTGGAGCATAGAATGCCGCTAGGGGTCGATTTCATCCTCGAGGCGCTGGCGAGCGAAGGACTCGACCATTTGTTCATGGTGCCGGGCGGGCTCGTCGATCCCTTTCTGCCAGCTTTGGGAAGGCAGAAGGCGCTTACGCCGATCGTGGCCGCGCAGGAAGGCGGTGCCGCCTATATGGCTGACGGCTATGCGCGGGCGAGCGGAAATTTCGGCGCAGCGCTCTGCATCGGCGGACCCGGTCTAACCAACACCGTCACCGCGGTGGCGACCGCGCAGACCGACGGCTCGCCGCTTCTTCTGATGAGCGGCGAGGTGGCGACGGTTCTCGAGGGGCTGGGCGTGTTTCAAGACGCGAGCCCTCAGACGCTGGACGACGTCACGGTCATGAAGCCGCTGACGCGCTATTCCTCTTCGATCGACAATCCGAGGAATATGCCGCATCTGTTTCAACATGCGCTGTTGCAGCTGCGGACCCGGCCCGCCGCGCCGGTTCATCTGTCGCTGCCGGGAGACTGCCTGGCCGCAGAGCTTTCCGTCAGTCATTCCCCGATTGACCGGGCGTTGGTGGACTACAACGCGCTGTCGATGACCGCCGCCGAGGCGTCTCTAAAGCATTTTTCAGCCGGACCCGACGGCAAGCCGCCCGTCAAAATCGCAATTTTCGCCGGCGCCGGAGTCGAACATTCAAACGCCGCTAGCGCGCTGAAGGAATTCGCCGAGCTTTGGCGCATTCCTGTCGCGACGACGCTGCGCGGCAAAGGCGTCTTTCCGGAGAATCATCCGCTTTCGCTCGGCGTATTCGGCTATGCGGGGACGCACCACGCGCGCGCCGCCCTGACGGACCCGTCGCTCGATCTCCTGATCATCTTAGGATCGGGACTGAATGAGCGCGACACGATGCATTGGGCGCTGCAGGTGAAACCCGATGCGTCGATTTGCGTGAATTTGCTTCCCTCCGCGATCGGAACACATGTCCATGATGGCGGCATTGTCGGCAGCTGCGGCGCCTATCTTCGCTTTCTTCTCGACCAAAGCGATAAGTTGCGCGGGTATCTCGAGCCGACGCTCTCCGCACGCGACGCTTGGGTTTCTGAAATTCGCTCCAAGCCCCGCCTGCAGGATCCGGAAAACTGCGAGAGCGACGCCGTTCCGATTCATCCGGCGCGCATTATTCGCGAGTTGAGGAAGGCGTTCCCGCGCGACGGCGTTCTGGTTGTTGACTCTGGCGCGCATCGCGCTTTCGCCGGCCATTACTGGGAAGCTTACGAACCCAGAACCTATGTTTCCGCCACCAATCTCGGCCCGATGGGCTGGGCGATCGGATCGGCGATCGGCGTCCAGTGCGCACAGCCGCGCCGCCGCGTAGCGGTCATTACAGGCGATGGCTGCATGCGCATGGGCGGCATGGAAATCGCCACTGCCGCGCGCTACCAGCTGCCCGTCGTCTACGTCGTCATCAACAATGCGGCGCTTGGCAATGTCTGGCTGCGCGCCCATGGACTGGGGCCGACGCCCGACGAACTGACCCGATTGCCTGACCACGACTGGGCCGGTTTTGCGCGAGCCTTGGGGTCTCGCGCGGAAACTGTGCGCTCTCCTAACGATCTCCCCGGCGCTTTCGAAAGAGCGCTGCAGGGCGAGGGCCCCTGCCTCATCGACGTTAAAGCCGATAAGGCCTTTACGACGCCGGTGAAGGACTGGGCCGACGCCATCGCGGCCTATTCCTATCACGAGTGAGAGAGCGCCGATGGCTCAACTGCCTTTCGATCCTTCAACGCTTTCGCCAGAAGATCGCTTGCGCTACGACCGCATGGTCGCAAGGCGGAAATCCCAAGGCGCAGGCTTCGGCGGCCCCTACGCCGCACTGATGAATCATCCGCAGCTTTGCGAAAAGATCGAAGATCTCGGCTATTACCTGAAGTTCGAGGGCCATCTGCCGCGCGATGTCTATCAATTCGTCGTGCTGTCCGTGGCTCGACGAACGGGCGCGGCCTTCGAATGGGTCGATCACATTCAGCATGCCGAAGCGGCAGGCGTTCCATCGTCGCTTATCGCCGCCTTGCAACGCGGCGAAGATGTGAGCGCGGTCGCGGCTGCGCCCTATGACATCGTCGCCAAAGTGCTGGCTTCAACATTGTCCTGGCAAAACATTCCGCAGCGCATTCAGGACGAAGCTATCAAGACGCTCGGCGTCAAAGGCTTTGTCGAACTCGTCGTGTTATCTGGCTTCTACCAAATGTTTTCGGCGATCAATCAGGGCTTTCACGTCGTGCTGCCGCCCAATGTCGACAAGCCATTCAAGTAAAGCGCGAGTTCTGTTCCATTCTTAAAGTTTTTTCTTTCACCCTCCGGAGCCTCGAGCTGCGCAATAGGCTCATCGCTCGGAACATTAGAACTCTCCCATCGGTTGTTATTCCGGCGCCCGGCGTGGCCGGACGCCGGAATTGAGTTTTGGGAGTGCGTAATCAATGGTTGCATTTACTGACGCAGGCAGCGACCGTCCTGTCTGCACAAGCGAAAAATTCAGTAGCGGCGAGGCCTTGAATTCATCGGCGCTGTCCGCGGAAAATCCAAGTGATATCGACCCACCGGCGCGGGCGCGTTACTCGGTCGCTCAAGTCAAGGATTCGATGCGGGAGGCTCTCGACAGCATCGTGCAGTCGGGCACCACGGATCAGATGCGCGGCTACGCCAATCAAGCCATGGGCAAGACCAAGTTGACTCTCGGCATGGCCACGCAGTCGCCTAGTCTCGCGCTCGCTGGACTGGCTCAGATCGTTGTTGGAGAATTTCAAAAATCAATCGGCGAGGCGAAGCTCGCTGAGGGTGGAGAGGACATCTTTCGAGAACTGTAGCAACTCGCGCTTTGCCGGCGGCCTCCGGCCGGCATTGGAGTATTGGCTATTCCCGCCAAGTTACGTCGGCGTAAAATTTCCCTGCTTCATCGACGCTTAACTTGCAGATGCAGACGATTGAAGATCAGGCGCTGGGATCGCGCGCGCCCGAGCTGTTGGCCTCCTTTAACATGAAGCTGCGCTCGGCTTTCGGTCCGTCCATTTTGTTCCCCCAGCACGAAATCCATCTTCCTGAATAGCGTGAGCGAAAGCACAGCATGCAGGAACAATCGAGCAATCCGCAAGTTCAGTATACGCCCAGCGCGGCAGTAAGAGCGGAGAAGCGGACGTGAGCGTAACATCGCAGTTCACGAATAAGGCTCAAGAGGCGCAGGACGCCATCAGCAAGGCGTCCGTAAACGCCGCCGCTAAGGCCTCCTCGATTGCCGAAAACGTGAGCGCCCGAATGGACGAAACGATGGATAAGGCCGACGCCGCTCTGGCGACCGTAGCGCAGCAGTCCCGCGAAGTTGCAGAGAAGGCGAGAACCGCGACCGAAGGTTTTAGGACGACCGTTGAAGATGCCGTGCGCGAGCAGCCGTTAACCGCACTGTTGCTTGCCGTCGCCGGCGGATTTTTGGTCGGCGCGATGTGGAAAGGCCGCAGCTAATCTTAGGCGATGACCATGTTCCTGGATCCGATATTCCGCCGGGTTGACGAAACCATCGAGAATGCGATGCGAGGGGCGTCGCGTTTCGCGATCGTCGTCATCCTCGCTTTGTTCGCTCTCGGCTTCGCGACAGCGGCCGCCCATGCTTATGCGACGGAGATTTGGGGCGAGATCGTTGGAAATCTCGTGATCGCCGGAGTCTTCGTCTTTCTTGCCATCATTGTCTATTTCGCAATCGCGAGCCGGCGAGCACGCCCTGATGAAACGCAGACTGCGGCAGCCGAACTCGAAGCGCAAGGCCTCTCAGCCATGGCGCTGGCCGACCAATTTCTAAAGTCGAATAGCGACATGGTTAAATCCATCGCGTCGCTGGCCCCGGTCGCGGCCAAGACCGTCGCCGAGCGGGTCGGACCTAATCTTCATCTGATCATCGGCGCTGCATTAGGCTTGATGGTCGCCTCGAAACTTGCGGAAAAGCTTGACAGGACAGGGGCTCCAGAAGCGTAATGCCATGGCCGTGGCCAACGGCGCGAGCGTACGAGGTGTGCGTTGCTCCCGAGAGCGAATTGGAAAGGCTCTCTCAAGATCGCTGAGCTCACCTGCCCGGTAGCGCTCTATTCCGCGACTTCGACATCCGACAGGATCGCCTTTCATACGATTAACCGGGCGACTGGCCATCGCGTGCGACGGACATTTGTCGACAGCGAGACTGGAAAGCGGGTTGAATCCGGCGATCAAATCAAAGGCTATGAGGTCGACAAAAACGAATATGTCACTCTAGAGCCCGAGGAGATCGCGCAGGCGAGGCCCCAGAGCGACAAGGCTCTAACGATTGACGCCTTTTTGGACTTGGACGAAATCGACAACGTCTATTTCGACAAGCCCTACTATCTCTCGCCGTCGCAAAGCGACGCGAACGAACTTTTCGTTCTGATACGGGAGGGCCTGCGCAAGAATAAGGTCGCCGCCATCGCCAAAGCGGTGCTCTTCAGGCGCTCCCGCACAGTTCTGATTAGCGCCTATGGCGAGGGTCTTCTCGTGATCACCTTAAGTTTCGACTACGAGGTGCGATCCGCGCAACAGGCGTTCGACGAAGTGCCCGACGTCAGGATACAGGGCGAGATGCTTCAACTCGCCAAGCACATCATCGACACGAAGAGAGGAACCTTCGATCCGTCTAAGTTCGAAGACCGTTATGAACAGGCGCTCGCTGAATTCGTGAAGGCGAAGCTCGAAGGAAAGCCCATCGCGCCGCCGCGCAAGGCGCGTGAAGGCAAGGTCATCAATCTGCTCGAGGCGTTCCGCGAGAGCGCGGCTCTATCGGATCAGAGCGGCAAGCCTGCCAAGAAGGGGGCGACGGCGGCGCGCAAGACAAAGGCGGCCACGACACGCCGAAAAGCGAGTTGACCTTGCATGTCCCTCGCCGACTATCGCAAGAAGCGTGACTTCTCCACGACCCGCGAGCCACAGGGGCGAGGCGGCCGAAAGACCGGCCACAGCTTCGTGATCCAGAAACATGCCGCGAGGCGTCTGCATTACGACCTTCGCCTAGAGATGGACGGCGTTCTGAAAAGCTGGGCCGTCTCGAGAGGTCCAAGCCTTGTGCCGGGCGAAAAGCGGCTTGCCGTCCATGTCGAAGACCATCCTCTCGACTATCGCAATTTTGAAGGCGTCATTCCCGAGGGCCAATATGGCGCGGGCGAAGTGATCGTTTGGGACAAAGGCGTCTGGATTCCGGACGGCGACCCGCACAAGGGCTATGCGAAGGGCCACCTCGATTTTGAATTGCGCGGCAAGAAGCTCGGCGGGCGCTGGCATCTCGTCCGCATGGCGCGAAAGCCGCGCGAGAAGCACGACAACTGGCTTCTCATCAAAAGCGATGATGAATATGCGCGAGCGCCTGATGACGAAGACATACTCGAAGAAATGCCGCGCTCGGTGAAAACCGGACACACGATCGGCGATGTCGCGGAAGGTCGGTCGAAACGGCCCACGAAGAAAGGCGCCGCGCCAAAGCAGGCCGCCACATCCCGGTCGGTCAAGACAGGCGCCGTCGCAACGAAGCAAGCGCTCGCGCGGGACATGGAGCCGTCGCTCGTAAGCGGCGCAAAGAAGGCTCAACTGCCAAATTTCATCGTCCCGATGCAGGCGAGCGCCGGCGTGGCGCCGATAAGCAAGGAATGGATTCACGAGATCAAATTCGACGGCTATCGGGTGCAGGCGCGCATTGAGGCGGGCCGAGTGCGGCTGCTTTCGCGCGGCGGCCTCGACTGGACGAAGAAGTTTGGCGACGAGATCGTCTCGGCGCTGCGCGCGCTGCCTTTGGGTTCCGCTCTCATCGACGGTGAAATCGTTGTCGAGACGCGTTCGGGCGCGTCGGATTTCTCGGCGCTTCAGGCGGATTTGAGCGCGGGGCGCAGCGACCGCTTCGTCTATTGGGTTTTCGATCTTCTTTACCTCGACGGCTATGATCTGCGCGGCGCGCCACTGCTCGAACGCAAGGGAATGCTCCAAAGGCTTCTCCGAGAAGAGAACGGCAATAAGGTTCGCCTGAGCGTTCATTTCGAAGACAGCGGCGCTGTCGTTCTGTCTCATGCCTGCCGGCTTGGCCTCGAAGGCGTGGTGTCGAAGCTGCGAGACTCGCCCTATCGCTCCGGACGCGCGAAGAGCTGGGTGAAGGCGAAATGCTTCGCGCGGCAGGAGTTCGTCATTGCCGGCTATACGCCCTCGACGGTGTCGCGACGCGCGATCGGCGCGCTCGTGCTCGGCGTCTATCAGCACGGGGTTCTCTGTCATGTCGGGCGTGTCGGCACCGGTTTCACGGCCGACATGGCGCATGAGCTTTTCACGAAGCTCGATCCAATGCGCACGCCTTCCAGTCCTTTCAGCGCGCGCCTGAGCACGGAGGCGGCGCGCCATGTGCGCTATGTGCGTCCTGAACTCGTGGCCGAGGTGGAATTTCGCGGCTGGACGGCGGATCAGGTTCTTCGACACGCTTCCTTTCGCGGTTTGCGCGATGACAAGCAAGCGCGCGACGTCGTCCGTGAGATTGCGCCGGCCATGGAGCGGCTAGCGGCGGCGCGAGTGGAGAAAAGCGCCGTGACGCTCACCCATCCAGATCGGCTCTATTGGCCCGATCAGGGCGTAACCAAGCAGGGGCTCGCAGATTATTACGCCGAAGTCTGGCGCTACATCGCGCCTTTCATCGTCAATCGTCCGCTCGCGCTCCTGCGCTGCCCAAACGGCGTCGGCGGAGAGACATTCTTCCAAAAACATGCCTGGAAAGGCATCGATCCCAACATCGTGCTGATCGACGATCCCAAGGAGTCCGAAGAAGAGCCCTTGCTCAGCATCAAGGATCTCAACGGCCTGATCGCGCTTGTTCAATCAGCAGCCTTGGAAATTCACCCCTGGGGCTCAACAGCGTCGGACTGGGAGCGTCCCGACGTCATCATCATGGATCTCGATCCCGGCGAGCAGGTCGAATGGGAAACAGTCATTGCGGCGGCTGAAGAAACGAAGGTCCGACTTCAAGACTTCGGTCTCACCGCCTTCGTAAAAACATCGGGCGGAAAGGGCCTCCATGTGATGGCGCCCGTTAAGCCCAAAGCGGAATGGCCGCAGGTGAAGGCGTTCACCAAAAGCATCGCCGACGCCATGTCAAAAGACAGTCCCGGCAGATTCGTTTCGACGATTACCAAGTCGAAGCGTCGGGGAAAGATACTGGTCGATTATCTGCGCAATCAACGCGGCGCGACGGCTGTCGCCCCCTACTCCACGCGCGCGCGGCCCGGCGCTTCCGTATCGGTTCCGCTCGCCTGGGACGAACTCAGTCCGGCGATTGGACCTGCCTATTTCACGATCGCGAAGACTCTGGCGCGCCTTGATTCTCTGAAGAGCGACCCCTGGGCCGACTTTCGACAGGCGGCGGCGGCGATCGAACCCTCCAAACCAGGTCGGAAGAAGAAAACTTAGCGGCGCTTCGAACTGCGCTTTTCCGCATCGATGCTCTTGCGAAGCGCATCCATGATGTTGACGACGTTGCTCGGAGTCGCGGGCGCCTGTTTCTTGCCGCGCGCGGATGTGCGCTCCTTCTTTTTTCCGGAAATGATGTCGAGCAACTGAGCTTGGACAGAATCCTGAGTCATCGAAGGGTCCCAATGACTCTTGCGCTTCTCGATCAATTTGGAAATCAGGCCGAAAGCTTTCGCGTTCGGCGTTTCGGCGCGAATTTTGTCAAGGTAGTCGTTAGGATCGCGCACTTCGTCGGCGAAGCGTAGCGTCCATAAAATCAAACCCTTGTCGCGCGGCTCGATCATCACGGCGCGTTCGCGCCGATACATCACGAGGCGCGAGAGCCCGACCGTGCCTGTCGCTTTCATCGCATCGCGAATGACTGAAAAGGCCTCGACGCCGATCGGATCGTCGGGGATGAGATAATGCGGCTTGTCGAACCAGATCCAGTCGATGCTCGCCGCCGGGGCGAATGTGTCGACATCGATCGTTCGCGTGCTTTCGAGACTTAAGGTGTCGAGTTCCTCGTCCTCCAAGAGCACATAGTCGTCTTCGCTGCGGGGGTAGCCTTTCACGGCGTCGTCTTCGCCGATGGGCGCGCCGGTGACCGAATCGACATATTGGCTGACGACTCGATTGCCGGTGTTTCGATTAAGGATATGGAAGCGGACTTTTTCGCCTTCCGTAGTGGCCGGCGTCATCGCGACCGGGCAGGTCACGAGCGAAAGCTTCAGATAGCCCTTCCAGAAGGACCGCGGCGCCATCCCGACCCCCTAAAACATGGACGTCTGGAATAACGTCTGTTTGAGCGCCTCGTTCCGCTTCCGCCGAATAAAGAACAAGTTTGGCCGTGGCGGGAACATTTTGGCCGCTCATATTGTTGAATTCAGGAATGAAAACCTCTCACCTCTTGTTGAATTGCCGACTCTCATACCAGACCCCCGCGCCAGGACTTCGAAATGGAAAAGAAGGTTGAACATGACACGCCGGGACGTCGACGGCGAACGCTAACCGAGCAGAGAAAGGACACAGCGTCGCATCTGTCGCTGCTCGGATTCACCGCCCAATTGATGGTGGAACTGCGCCAGCTGTATGAGGACAGTCTCCGCGAACCCATGCCGGATGAGGTGCAGGACCTGCTTGCGCGACTATCTCGGCCGGCCGAGTAGGACGCCTGCCGGCGGAGAAGCATCGCGCGCCTAAGCCCGCGACGCTTTGAAAGCTGGCGCTCAGTTGAGAGTCTTGAGCCAGGTGTTGACTTCTTCGCGGATGCGATCCCGCCCCTCGCCATAGCGCTCCTGAAGAATGCCTTCGAATTGCTCGCGCTTGCCGTCCATGCGAGCGAGATCGTCGTCGGTCAACTGGGCCCACTTCTCGCGCACCTTGCCCTTGAACTGTTTCCAATTGCCTTCGACGCGATTCCAATCCATCGCCCATGCTCCGAGGTTAGGAATGTTTCACGCCGGCAAAACGTGGGCGGAGCCGCTTTGTTCCAGACCTTGGCGATGCGAAATTTCGCTGAGTTTGATTAAAGCGATGCAAGCCCAGCTTCACGTGGCGGCGCCGCAGCACTTCTTGAATTTTTTGCCGGAGCCGCAGGGACATGGATCGTTGCGCCCCGTCTGCTTGCCCTTGACGATCGGCGCGTTCTTGCGATTGGCTTCTTCGAGGAAATACCAGCGGCCATCGTTCGCCTCGTGCCGAAACAAAGACCGCTCTCGGTGCGCATAGCGCTCTCCCTCGCTGGCAAAATGCGCGACGAACTCGACGTAGCCCCTTTCATCGCCCGGCTGCCCCTGCTCCGTCGACAGAATCTCGAGACCGAGCCATTGCGAGCTGCGCGACCAATGCGTGATCGCCTTGCGGTCGAAATCGTAACGCGACTCTGGCGCCAAGGTGTCGACAAGATAATCGATGTCGCCGACCGCGAAGGCGGTGTAGCGCGAGCGCATCAGCGCTTCGGCGGTGGGCGCCGGCGCTCTTCGTTCGATGTAAGGGGCGCAGCAGGCCGAATAGGCGAGCTGCTGTTGCGCGTCCATCGCGCGGCAGGGACAAATCTGATCGGTCATCATTCAGTCAGCTTAAGAATTATTTGGCGTCGCTGCATCAAGACTTCAGACCTATGCGACACAAGCGCGGACATCCAATGTTGTTGTGGGCGCGAAAGGACGAAGGCGTTTAGCCGTCGGCGCCGCCCTCGCCGGGGCGCAATCCCGAAGCGGCGGCGCCGGCTCGATGTCTGAGGCGCTTCACCGCCTCGATCGCGATCGGATCAAGCCCAGCGCCGCCGTGATCGACATGAGCGATAATCGCGTCGCGCATGCGCGGGTCCCAAAACTTCTTCAAATGATCCGTCATGCTCGCAACGCCTTCGGGATGCTTCTGAGCCACGAAGAACTTTCCGATCTGGTTAGCCATTCTGACGAGCTTATCGACCGAGTCATGCGACATGTGCGGAAACCTGTTCGAGGATGCGTCCCGGATGGGTAAAGATTTCGAAGTCTCGGCCGCGCATGACCGCGACGAGCGTCATGCCGCAGTGTTGCGCGTTGCGTACGGCGAGCGCGGTCGGCGCGGAGACGGCGGCGATGATCGGCGCGCCCATGCGCGCCGCCTTCTGCACGAGTTCGACGGAAACGCGGCTTGTCATCAACACGACGCCCTGCGTCCCGGCGATGGCCTGACGCGTCAAGGCGCCCGCGAGCTTGTCGAGGGCGTTGTGGCGGCCGACGTCTTCGCGCGCGATCAGCGCGCCGGAGACCGGATTCCAGAAGGCCGCGGCATGAATGGCGCGCGTGTCCTGATTGTATTTCTGAGCTGAGGGAAGACGCTCCATCGCCTCGATCAAAGCGTCGGCGCGCACTTCTAAAGCATTGTCGAGCATCGGCAGAACGCGGGTCGCCGCCTCCAGACTCTCTATGCCGCAGAGACCGCAGCCTGTCGGTCCCGCCATCGAACGGCGACGTTCGGCGTAGGCCTCCTGCCGTCCGCCCTTGAGCCAAGCGCGCAGCTCAATGCCGGCGTCGGAGGCGATGATCTCGACGTCGCCCGCCTGCTCCGGCGAGTCGATCAGCCCTTCGGTGAGCGCGAAGCCGATCGCGAAATCCTCCAGATCCGCCGGCGTCGCCATCATCACCGCATGGGTGGCGCCGCCATAGGTGAAGGCGATCGGCGTCTCCTCGGGGATCACGCGAGAAGAACGCGCCGTCACATCGTGACGGCGCGCCAAGCATTCTACTCGAAGGGTCGGCGATGGCGTTTCTGTCATTCCGCCGCGTCGATCGCGCTCGCGATGCGACGGCTCTGCTCCGTCAGCTCGCGATACTGATGCTGCCAATCGGTCGGCCCGTTCGTGGTCGAGACCTGAACGGCCGTCACCTTATATTCCGGACAATTGGTCGCCCAGTCGGAATTGTCGGTCGTGACAACATTGGCCTGAGTGGTCGGATGATGGAACGTCGTATAGACGACGCCCGGCGCGACGCGATCCGTGATCTTGGCGCGCAGCGTCGTCTCGCCGGCCCGGCTCGCGATCTTCACCCAGTCGCCGTCGCGCACGCCGCGATCTTCCGCGTCATGCGGATGAATTTCGAGAACGTCCTCAGGATGCCACTGGGTGTTCTCGGTTCGCCGCGTCTGCGCGCCGACATTGTATTGCGACAGGATGCGCCCAGTCGTGAGCAGCAGCGGGAAACGCGGCCCCACTTTCTCATCGGTCGGGACATATTCGGTGATGACGAATTTGCCCTTGCCGCGCGCGAAGCCATTGATGTGCATGATCGGCATGCCGTCCGGCGAGTCTGCGTTGACCGGCCATTGCAGCGAACCGACTTCTTCGAGTCGCTTGAACGACACGCCGGCGAAGGACGGCGTCAGGCGCGCGATTTCGTCCATGATCTGGCTTGCGTTGGTGTAGTTCCAATTGAGCCCGAGCTTGTTGGCGAGAAGCTGGGTGACTTGCCAATCCGCATAGCCGTTCTTCGGCGACATCACCTTGGTGACGCGCTGAATGCGGCGCTCGGCGTTGGTGAAGGTGCCGTCCTTCTCGAGGAATGTCGCGCCCGGCAGGAAGACATGCGCGTAATTCGCCGTCTCGACCAGGAAGAGATCCTGCACGATGACGATGTCCATATTCGCCAGCGCGCGCGACACATGGCTCGTATCGGGGTCGGACTGCAGAATGTCTTCGCCCTGGACATAGAGTCCTTTGAACACGCCTTCGATCGCCGCGTCGAACATGTTGGGGATGCGCAGGCCGGGCTCCGGATCGAGCGAAACGCCCCAATCTTTCTCGAACGCCTGACGCGCCGCATCGTTGGAGATATGGCGATAGCCCGGCAGCTCATGCGGGAACGAGCCCATATCGCAGGAGCCCTGCACATTGTTCTGACCGCGCAACGGATTTACGCCGACGCCGCGCCGGCCGAGATTGCCGGTCGCCATCGCCAGATTGGCGATCCCCATGACCGTCGTCGAGCCTTGCGCATGCTCGGTGACGCCGAGGCCGTAATAGATCGCGGCGTTGCCGCCCGTCGCATAGAGACGCGCAGCGTTGCGAATGTCGGCGGCCGGCACGCCGAGCACGCTTTCGAGCGCCTCGGGACTGTTCTTCGGCAGCGCCACGAATTCCGCCCAATCCTGATATTCGTCCCAGTCGCAGCGCGATTTCACGAAATCGAGATTGACGAGATTTTCGGTCACGATGACATGCGCCAGCGCCGTGATCATCGCGACATTGGCGCCGGGCTTGAGCGGAAGGTGATAGTCCGCCTTGATGTGTGGGGACTTCACGAGGTCGATGCGGCGCGGATCGATGACGATCAGCTTGGCGCCTTCCCGCAAACGCTTCTTCATGCGCGAGCCGAACACCGGATGCGCGTCGGTCGGATTGGCGCCCATGACGAGAATGACGTCGGCGTCATCAACCGAGTCGAAATCCTGCGTGCCGGCGGACGTGCCAAACGCCTGCGACAAACCGTATCCAGTCGGCGAGTGGCAGACGCGCGCGCAGGTGTCGGTGTTGTTATTGCGGAAACCTTGACGCGCGAGCTTCTGGACGAGGTAGCTTTCCTCATTCGTGCAGCGCGACGAGGTGATCACGCCGACAGAATTCTTTCCGTATTTCTCTTGCGCGGCTTTCAGCCGGGCGGCGGCGAAGCTGATCGCTTCGTCCCACGAGACAACCCGCCAGGGCTCATTGATCGACTCGCGGACCATCGGATTGAGGATGCGGTCGCCGTGATGGGCATAGCCATAGGCGAAGCGGCCCTTGATGCAGCTATGGCCGTGGTTGGCCTTGCCTTCCTTCCAGGGAACCATGCGGACGACTTCCTCGCCGCGCATTTCGGCTTTGAAGGTGCAGCCGACGCCGCAATAGGCGCAGGTCGTCACTTCGGAATGCTCGGGCTGACCGACGGAGATGACCGACTTCTCAATTAGCGTCGCTGTCGGACAAGCCTGCACGCAGGCGCCGCAGGACACGCATTCCGATTCCATGAAGGCTTCGTCCATGCCCGGCGAAACGCGCGAGTCGAAACCGCGGCCGGAGATGGTTAGCGCGAAGGTGCCCTGCACTTCTTCGCAGGCGCGCACGCAACGATTACAAACGATGCACTTGGACGGATCGTAACTGAAATAGGGGTTCGACTCGTCTTTCGGCCTCCAATTGAAATTCGCTTCGCCACTGTTGCGAGCGAAAACGTGATTGGCGCCGTCATAGCCATAGCGGACGTCCCGCAGACCGACTGCGCCCGCCATATCCTGCAGCTCGCAGTCGCCATTGGCCGCGCAGGTGAGACAGTCGAGCGGATGGTCGGAAATATAAAGCTCCATCACGCCGCGACGGATGGCGGCGAGTCGCGGCGTCTGCGTCTTGACGGAAATGCCCGGCGCGACCGGCGTGGTGCAGGAGGCCGGCGTGCCGTTACGGCCCTCGATCTCGATGACGCAGAGTCGGCAAGAGCCGAAGGCCTGGATGTTGTCGGTCGCGCAGAGCTTGGGGATCTCCGTGCCGATCTCCATCGCCGCGCGCATGATCGACGTGCCCTCGGGCACGGTGACGTTCTTCCCGTCGATGGTCAGCGTCACAAGTTTCTCGGATTTTGATTCGGGCGTGCCGTAATCGATTTCCTTAATGAGCGTCATGGCGGCTACCTCACTCAGCGGCTTCAAGGGCCGGCTTGCGGAAGTCCTCAGGAAAATGGCGAAGCGCGCTCTCGACCGGATAGGGCGCAAAGCCGCCCAATGCACAGAGCGAGCCAAACCTCATCGTGTGGCAAAGATCCTTCAGGAGCTCGATGTTCGCGGCGACGTTCAGACCGTCGCGAATTTTGTCGATCGTTTCGACGCCACGTGTCGAGCCGAGCCTGCAGGGCGTGCATTTGCCGCAGCTTTCGATGGCGCAGAACTCCATGCCGAAGCGCGCCATCCAGGACATGTCGACAGTGTCGTCGAAAACCACGAGGCCGCCATGGCCGATCAGGCTGTCCTTGGCGGCGAACGCCTCGTAGTCGATCGGAAGGTCGAAAAGCGACACCGGAACGTAGGCGCCCAGCGGGCCGCCGACCTGGACCGCGCGGACGGGACGACCAGAGCGGGTGCCGCCGGCGATCTCGTTGACGACCACGCCGAGCGGAATCCCGAAGTCCGTCTCGAAGAGACCGCCATATTTGACGTTGCCGGCGATCTGCAGCGGCATGGTGCCGCGCGAGCGGCCGACGCCCAGATCGGCGTAATGCTTGGCGCCCTTCTCCATGATCATCGGTATCGTGGCCATGGACAGCACATTGTTGATAACCGTGGGCTTGCCGAAGAGACCAACATGGGCCGGCAGCGGCGGCTTGGCGCGGACGATGCCGCGCTTGCCTTCGAGAGATTCGAGCAGCGAGGTCTCCTCGCCGCAGACATAGGCCCCGGCCCCAATGCGCAATTCGACGTCGAAGTCGAAACCCGAGCCCTTAATGTCCTTACCGAGCCAGCCCGCCTCATGCGCCGTCTCGATCGCCGCCTGGAAGACCTTGGCGACGATCGGATATTCGGAGCGCAGATAGACATAGCCCTTGGAAGCGCCAACGGCGTATCCACAAATCAGCATGCCTTCGATCAGCGAGAACGGATCGCCCTCCATGATCATGCGGTCGGCGAAAGTGCCGGAATCGCCCTCGTCGGCATTGACCACCACGTATTTCTGGCCGGGCGGACAGTCCGCCACCGTCTTCCACTTGATGCCGGTCGGAAAGCCCGCGCCGCCGCGGCCGCGCAGGCCCGACTTGGTGACTTCCTCCACAACGGCCGCGGGTCCGACCTCGAAGGCGCGTTTGAGGCCCTTGAACCCGTTATGCGCCTCATATTCGGCGACCGACAGCGGATCGATCACGCCGCAGCGCACGAAGGTGACGCGGTTCTGCTTCTTCATCCAGGGATGTTCGTCGACGATCCCGATGTTCAGCGCATGCGCGGCGCCGGCGAGGAAGCCGGCGTCGAACAGCGACGCGACGTCCTTGACCTTTGCCGGCCCATAACCGACACGGCCCGCGGGAGTCTCCACCTCGATCAGGGGTTCGAGCCAGAGCATTCCACGCGAGCCGTTTCTGACGATCTCGATGTTTTCGCCGCGGGCGGCGGCTTCTTTCGCGACGGCGGCGGCGAGCTTGTCGGCGCCCATCGCGACGGCGGCCATATCCAGCGGGATGTATACCTTGGCCATCAGTCGCGCGCCTCCGCGGCGATTTCGTCGAGCCTTTCAGAATCGACGCAGCCGATCGGCTCCCCGTCGTAAAGCGCGGAAGGGCTATGCGCGCACAGGCCCAGACAATAGACCGGCTCGACGGTCAACGCGCCGTCCGGCGTCGTGCCGCCCCAGTCGAGCTTCAACTTGTCAAGAAATGCCCGCGCCTGTCGCTCGGCGCCCATCGACTGGCAGGATTCGGCGCGGCAGATCTTCAACGTATGGCGACCATGCGGGGCGCGATGGAAGTCGTGATAAAAGGTGACCACGCCATGCATTTCGGCGCGCGAGATATTGAGCGCCTCGGCCATTTGCTTAACGGCGGCGTCCGGCACATAGCCGAATTCTTTTTGAATCGCGTGCAGAATAGGCATCGCGGGTCCTTCAAGACCCATATGGGCGGCGATGATCTCCCGCGCGCGCTCGTCGCTATACTGAGCAGCGCCAGCCATTTCTTCCCTTTCAGTCCAGGGCGTTACGCTTATAGGACCGCCCTTTTTAGATTAATTCTGAGAACAGTGCCGGAAATCCAGGGCGCGATCAATAGCGACCCTTCGTGACGCGATAGGGCAAACCTATTAATCTCCAAATGTTTGCCTTTCCGCGAGCTTCTTCGCCTCGGAGACCAGGGCGGCCACCAGAGGGATCACCGGCTCGCGCTGCGGCGCCACAAGGCCGATTTCATGAACCTCCTCCGGCTCGACGATGGGGATTGATCGCAACGGCGCCGTCACGTTCAGCGTCTTCACAAGCTTTTCCGGCAGTACAGTCGCCCAGCGGCCGGATTTCACATGATCGAAAAGCAAGATCACGTCGTTCGATTCCAGGATCGGCGCGGGCTCCGCGCCGCCCTTGCGGATGAGCCGTTCGATAATGCGACGGTTTTGCATATCCGGCGTGAGCAGACAGAGATCGATGCGGCCAACGTCGGCCCACGTCACCCGCTCCCGGTCGCCAAGCGGATTGTCTGCGAAGGTCAAGAGCCGATAGCGCTCCGAGCACAGCGGCACCGTCCGTACGCGCCCGAGCGGCTCGTTGTCGAGATAAGTAATCCCGGCGTCGATCTCAAGATTGTCGAGCATCGTCAGCACTTCGCTCGACGAAGCGGAAATCACGGAAAAACGAACGCCTGGATGTTTCTCGCGATAGGGCGTGGTCAGCGCCGAGACGATGCCCAGCGCCGTCGGTATCACCGCAATCTTCAACTGGCCGGTAAGACCTTCCTTGAGGGTTCGGACTTCCTGCCTCATCGCCCGCGCGTCGCCGACGATCCTCTTCGCCCAGTCGAGCACGCGCTCGCCTTCGGCGGTGAGGCCGTGATAGCGCGAGGAACGGTTGACGAGCAGCACGCCGAGCGAGTCTTCGAGGTGCTTTATGCCGGCCGAAAGCGTGGGCTGAGTGACGCCGCAAATCTCCGCCGCGCGCGAGAAGCTCTTCTCTTTGGCGACGGCGATCAGGAATTCAAGCTTTTCGATCACGAGCCGGAGTCCATAGGCGTGCGGTACTCTGCTAGAGCCGCATACCCTAGCCCACAAAACAGCGACCCCGCACGGGCTTCACATTAGCATATCCCCTCCAGGCTGCGCCGAATATTTCAAGGATTTCAAACCGGCTGGCCGAGCCGGGCGACTTGCCCGATCTATCCTTGGAAGGCGCAACTCCCATGCCTCATGCTGACGGCGGGAGGGTGATGATCGACGCATCGCGCCATCGAAACATAAGCGGCGATATCGCGACGGCATTCTCGGCGTCCGCGAACGTATCGCCGCATTGGCGGAAGTCTTTCCATCAGTAACGATGTCGCGCGAGTTCGCTGCCGAACAGCGTGCAACGGAATTTTTTTAAGAAGCGCGCTGTGCTAAACAGGGGCGCGCGCGGTCCCGTAGCTCAGCAGGATAGAGCAGCGGTTTCCTAAACCGAAGGTCAGGGGTTCGAATCCCTTCGGGACCGCCAGAAACGCCTCAGCGCGCCTCCGAGAAAGTCGCCAGCACAGCTTCGAGTGGCCCTGAATCAACCGTCATTCCGCCGTTAAACGGATTGTCCATCGCGGCGATCAAAAACACTGCCGAGCCGAGAAACAGCGCCATGGCGCCGCTGAGGATCATATGGACATGGAGTTCCATGTCGAAGATGCACATGAGGCTGATCAACAAGAGTCCACCCAGACACACGACCCGCCAGAGCTCCTTCGGAATGCCATTCGCGCCGGCGGCGATGAGATAGCGGCGATGCTCAACAAGCGTGTTCAATCGACCGAACGTCTCGGCCTGAACGATTTCCTCGCTTTTCAGCTTGGCTTGAAAACTCATCACCTGCGCGAAGAGCGCCCTCAATCCAGGCGAACGCGAATGGGGGTCCTGAGGAACATCGGCCGGCGGATGGACAGCGTCGATCGCCTCGCGCGCATAGCTACGCAGCTTTTCTTGAAGCTCGCCCTGCGTCGGCTGCGGAAAGCCTTCGAAATCATGATGAAGGGCGGCGATCGCCAGCGCCTCCTTAGAGACGATGTCCTGAACGGAAGAAAAATCCTGATAGGCCTCGACCGCGAGCAATCCCAGCAGGATTCCGTAAAGCGTCGAAAAGGCGGCCAACGTCAGACCGATCATTTCATTGGCGTTGCGCCGCCCATGTATCCACGCGTGCGCAAGCCGCCGAGAAAGAAGAACGCCAAGCCAGGCGACGGCCAGGGAGCCGAGACAAAACAGCAGGGCCATTTGCGTGACGGACAGATACTTGAATAATTCGGGCACACGCGTCTCCTGATTTCGGCGGCATTAGGAGACGACTGCGTCAAATTGTCAAAGAGCGCTTATCGATTGAATAGCCACAACAGCAGGCTGATCACGACGCTCAAAATGAGCGACGTCGCGAGCGGAAAATAAAAGCGAAAATTGCCGCGTTCGACGACGATGTCGCCGGGCAATCGTCCAAGGCCAAACCGCTCGCCCACCATCCACAGGACGCCAACGCCGATCATCACGAGCCCCGCGATGATGAGAAACTTGGCCATAGCGTGAGCTTCCTTTTGCTCCCGTGGACGATGGGTTTAGTCATTGCCATCTGGCGCATTTCGGCGAATTCGCCAGCCGTTTTTGAGCGTGTTGTTCAACAATGTCGCTTCGGTGACATATTGTCGCGAAGCGGCAATTCTCAGTTCGGTTTGCTTGACCCAGCGCCTCGTCGAACGTTACCTGCCCGCGAAGGGTTCGATCGAACACATTCGGCTTTGCCTGCGGCGAACCGACGCAATCGAACCGACGGCGCGTGGCGCGCCTCTTGCGGGAGCCTGTTGGAGACGCAGGCCGCGCGACGTTTCGCAAAGCAACCGTCTCATTTGAATGTCGCTCCTGATGCGATCGCCGGCGCGCAGCGGTTGCGTGCGATTATGAGGGTTTTAATGAGGCCTGATCACATTTATCTCGCCATGACCATGGTAAAGCACAGCACGCTCGCAGTCGCTTGCATTTACGCGTTCAAGATCGTCTCGTTTCTTGTAAAAACCTACTAACATTGCGCGCCGTTGCGCCGGCGCCGCCCTTCGCGCATAAACCTTCCAGCGCATCGAAGCGACGGAAGGGCGCGGGCATATGGCGGCGATCGACGGTCCAAGGGTACAGGCGCGTTCCGGCAAGCCCAAGCAGCTTGTCGTTTTTCTTCATGGTTATGGCGCCGACGGCGCCGATCTCATAGAGATCGGCCGTCAATGGCGCGCCTTCCTTCCCGACGCTGATTTTGTCGCGCCGAATGCGCCTGAGCGATGCGCCGCATCGCCGACCGGCCGACAATGGTTTCCGCTGACCATGCGCGATCCGGAGGAACGCTGGCGCGGCTGCGTCGCCGCGCGTTCGACTCTCGACGCTTTTCTCGACCAAGAGCTCGCCAAGCGCGGATTTGACGATAGAGCGCTGGCGCTCGTTGGATTCAGCCAGGGCACGATGATGGCGCTGCACACGGGGCTGCGCCGCAGGCGCGCGCCGCGCGCGATCCTCGGCTATTCGGGCGTCTATGTGCTCGGACCGGCGCATGCGGACCAAGAGCCGACGGCCTATGAGAAACCGCCGGCGGTCCTGCTCGCGCACGGCGAAGAAGACGAAATGATCCCCGTCGAGGCGCTGCTCATGTCGGCGAATGCGCTCGCCGACTTGGGCGTTCCGACGCAATGGCATCTCTCGGCGCGTCTCGGCCACGGCATCGACGAAACTGGACTGGTCCATGGCGCCTTGTTCCTGGCGCAGTCGTTCGGCGTGAGGGTCGAATTCGGCCGGCGGTGACATGCGAAGCTATGGAAAAAGCCGCCGAGTTTGATCAGCTCGCGGTCTGCGTCTCGTACAAGCAGGATCTGGGTGGTGAAGGTTCTCAACATACACGAGCGAGAACTGTTGGCGCCCTCAGAGCAGGCAGGCGCGCTCATCGATACATTGTCCTTGCAGGAAGACGCTCTCTGGCCGGGCGGCGCCTGGCCTCGGATGGAGTTTGATCGCCCCCTGCAAGTCGGCGCAATCGGCGGACACGGACCAATTCGCTATGTCGTGCAGGCGTATGCCCCTGGGCGGAGCATCCGATTTCAATTCACTGGGCCAATAGGGTTCGATGGCCATCACGGCTATGAAGTCGTCAGTCTTACCACGCAGAGGTGCGTCCTTCGACACACTTTGGAGATGCTTGCGCATGGCCCGGCCCTGTTGTCTTGGCCGGTCTTCTATCGTCCCTTGCACGATGCGTTGCTTGAGGATTCGCTCGCTCAGGCGCAAGCCTCGCTCGGTCAAGCGCCCTTGATCCGAAAATGGTCCTTGTGGGTGAGATTTTTGCGGTGGATCGCTTCCAAGGGCCGATCGCGCGCGCAGGCGACGCCTGTCACTATGCCGTTTCGCGACGCATCCGACAGCGGCCCCGCCGACTTCGGCCGCTCGCCTTAAAATAGCTTGGTGAGTTAGTGCAATGCTCTGAACTATACTCCTTCGAGCCCCGGCTCGGCGCCTGCAGGCTCCATCGCCGGTTCGAGTTCGATGGGCAAGCGACGCACGGCGCGGCGCGTCACCGGGCGATAGAGTTGCTTTGTCGCCTCGACGATATGCACCCCGCCGCCCGGCAGCGAGAAGCGGCCGGCGATGCGCTCAAAAGCGGGCGCCGAGCGCAGCAGCGACGCGCGCTGGAATGGCGGCACGTAAAGCGCCTCGTCCCAATAAAGCGGCAGGAACTGCGCCGCCTGCAACAATTGCTGCAGCTGGCCGCGCGAATAAGGATGGCCCTGTCCGAAGGGCGTCGTGTCGACGCGCGCCCAAAGTCCGGTGCGGCTCGGCGCGACGATCAGCACGCGGCCGCCGGGCGCAAGAATCCGCCAGATCTCCTCAAGCAGATCATGCGGATGATCGTCCGTCTCGAGCGCATGCACGATCAGGATGCGATCCATGCTCGCGTCGGGCAGCGGCGTCATCGAGGGCTCCACGAGAGCCGAGGCGGAGCGCCCATCGAGCGGCCAGTGAACGACGCCCTGTGTCGCCGGCATGAAGGCGAGAACGCGCTGCGCCTTCTCGCGAAAATCGTCGAGATAGGGTGTCGCATAGCCAAGGCCGAGCACGCGCAGCCCAGCATGATCCTGCCAGCGCGCGCGCACCAGCCGGGACACCAGGCGGCGCGCGACCTCACCAAGCGCCGTATCGTAAAAGGCCCGCAAATCGACGACGTCGAGCATGGCGTCGATCATCAACGCAATCGATTAATGGCGCAAGACGAAGCGAGGCGTTCGAGCCGCGGATCGTCTTTTTTGGCGAAGCGCATTTATGATAAGCCATCGCGCCAGGAGATGACGCCCCATGGCCTTGGAAGTCGCGCAGTTCATTTGCCTTAACGACAATTTCGGCCTGCTCGTGCATGAGCCGGAGCTCGGCGCGACCGCGAGCGTCGACGCGCCGGACGGCGAAGCGATCGCCAACGAAGCCGATCGGCGGGGCTGGCCCCTGACGCATCTGCTGCTGACGCATCATCACGCGGATCATGTGCAAGGAACGCAGACGCTCAAGGCGCGCTATCCGCGTATGAAGGTGATCGGCGCCGCCAAGGATGCGCATCGCCTTCCCCCGCTCGATCGCGCGGTTTCAGAAGGCGACGTGGTGGAGGTTGGCGAAGCGCGCGCTCGAGTTATCGAAACGCCCGGCCACACGCTCGGACACATCGCCTATTACTTCGAAGACGATGAAATCCTGTTTGTTGGCGACACGCTGTTTTCGCTTGGCTGTGGCCGCGTTTTTGAGGGCACCATGGAGATGATGCATCTCACTCTCGAAACGCTCGCCGATCTGCCCGGTGAAACGCAGGTCTATTGCGGCCATGAATATACGCAGGCCAACGCCAAATTCGCGCTCACCATCGACCCGGACAATTCGGTGCTGCGCGCGCGAGCACAAACCGTCGCCGACCTGCGCAAGGCGGGAAAGTTTACCCTGCCGACGACGATCGCGCTCGAGAACGCCACAAATCCGTTTTTGCGGGTCGAGGATCCAAGCATAATGGCTGCGATGGGCATGCAGGGCGCTGACCCTTCCGCCGTCTTCGCGACGATGCGCGAGCGCAAGAACAATTTCACCACATGACAGGCGCGCTTTCGACTGAGGAGATCGTACGGCTTCTCGATCTCGCGCCGCATCCCGAGGGCGGCTTCTATCGGCAGACCTTTCGCGATTCCTCGTCGACCGGCGACCGCGCCGCCTCGACGGCGATCTACTATCTGCTTCCGGGCGGCGAAATATCTCACTGGCATCGCGTCGACGCCGCCGAAGTCTGGCACTTCTACGCCGGGGCTCCGCTGGAGCTTAAGATTGGAACCGAAGTCGTGCGTCTCGGCCCGGCGCTCGCGGCCGGCGAGCGGCCGCAAGCCGTGGTTGCTTCAGGCGTGTGGCAGTCGGCGAAAAGCCTCGGCCAAGGACCGCGCGAGTGGTCCCTTGTCGGCTGCACCGTCGCGCCGGGTTTCGAATTCTCAGGCTTCGAGCTGGCGCCGGCGGATTTCTCGCCCGACGCTTCAGCTTGAACGCAAAGGCTTTCGGCCTTCGGGGCTTTGACCCGCCCGGCGGATAGTGTATCGGGTCGCAGACAAGAAAAGAGGAAATGCTCGAATGTGCTGGAGTGGAGAGGCGTCGACGGTGTTGGCGGCGACGGGGATCGCCGGCGCGGCCTATTCGGCGCTCAAGAAGGACCCGGAACCGCTCGCCCTCTGGGTCTGCCTTCTCTATTTCGCCAGCATGGAATCGCTTCAGGCGGTCGCCTATTCCGTCTTAAACCAATGCGACTCGCCGCTAAATCAGTTGATGACCATGTTTGGTTATCTCCACATAACGTTCCAGCCTTTCTTCATTAACGCCGTCGCGCTTTATTTCATGCCCAAGGACAGCGCCCGCATCATCGCGCCCTGGGCCTATTTCGGCTGTTTCGTCGCGGCCATCGCCATGCTGCTCCAGCTCTATCCCTTCTCCTGGGCGGGTCACTGCGCCTTGGGGAGGCCGCTCTGCGGCGACGTGCTCTGCACGGTGCGCGGCGAATGGCACATCGCCTGGCTGCTGCCGACGAACGGACTCGGCAACTCGATGGCGGACAATGCCTATCTCGGGCGCGGCTACATCGAATATCCGCTGATGGCCTTCTACATCCCTTCGCTTTACGGCAGCTGGCGCTTCATCCTGTTCTCCTGGGTCGCAGGTCCGTTTCTCGCCAGCCTGACGACGGGCAACATCAATGAGTGGCCCGCGGTCTGGTGCCTGTTCTCGATCGGACTGGTGTTGGCCATCATCAAGACGCCGCTGCGTTATCACCTTCATGTCGGCGATCCGTGGTGGATGATGCTTTATAAGTGGTGGAAGCGGCGCAAAGCGGCCGCAAAGGCGGCCGTCGCCGCAGCGCCCGCCCTGACTGTGAAACCGGCTGCGCTCGTCGCCGAGATCAAAGAGCCCGCGGAATAGTCAGTCTTTCGCATTGACGACGCCGCCGACGAGATTTTCAGCGAGCAGCGACTCGGTGGTCATCTCAGCGGATAAAGGCTCGCGCTTCGGCCCGGCCTCGATCGCCGCGAAATAGTCACGCCGGGCGGCGACCGCCTCGTCCCAATCCACGGCGCGAAAGGAAAGGTCTTCCCCGGGACGCAGCTGCGCCAGCCGGCCAAGATCGGGGCCGATCACCGTCGCAATTTTCGGATAGCCGCCGGTCGGCTGACGATCGGCCATGAGCGCCAGCGGCGCGCCGTCACCTGGAATTTGGATCGCGCCCATGGCGACGCCGTCCGAGACAATGTCGTGTCCGCGCCTGTGTCGGACCGTCGGACCTTCGAGCCGATAGGCCATGCGGTCGCTGCGCGCGCCGATGCGCCAGCGCGCGTTCAGAAAGGCCTCAATCTCCTCCGGCGCGAAATAATCGTCCTGGGGCCCGAGAAGCAGTCGCATCGGCGCGTCGCTCGAAGCGAGCCAAGGCGCGGTCAAGGCCAGCGGTTCAAGAGGCGGCGGGGCCGCCTCCGCGAAAGTCAACGCCTCGCCGGCCACGAGCGGCTTCGGCCCGAGGCCGGAACGGGCGTGCGTTGCGCGCGAGCCAAGCGTTGGGGCCAGGTCGAGCGTTCCGCCGACGGCGACATAGCACCACGCCCCCGATGAACCGGCGCGTAGCGTGAGCCGCGCGCCCTCGGCAAGCGGCAGCAGGCAGGCCGAGGGCAGCGGCCGGCCGTCAAGCCGGATGTCGAAATCGCCTCCCGCGACCGCCACGCAAAGCGTCGCGCCTTCCGCCCGAAACGCCGCGCCGCCCAGCGAAACTTCGATCGCGCTGTTAGCGCCGGCGGCGCGCGTCGCGGCCAGATAGGCGCCAACATCCATCGGTCCTGCAGGCGTCACGCCGTAGCGCGACAGTCCAAATCGTCCCTGATCCTGAATGGTGACTCCGGGCCCGGCGGCGTCGACAAGAAGCCGCGCGCTCATTTTAGGGTCTCGCGGCGCGCCACCGTCTCGCCAGCCAAGGCCCTCGCATCGAGCATCCCGAATGTCTCGGGGTCGATAGGTTCGAAGCGCACAGCGTCGCCCGGCGCTATGAGAAAAGGCGGGTCGCGGTCCAGCGCGAACATGCGCTCTGGCGTTCGCCCGATGACATACCAGCCGGTAGGCATGGGATTGGCGGCGATCAGGGAAAGCGCGCCGCCGATCAGCGTCGCGCCTTGCGGCGTTAGCCCGCGAGGGCTCGTGCGCCGCGGAATCGCGAGCGCGTCGGGCAATCCGCCGAGATAGCACCAGCCCGGCGCGAACCCATACATATACGCGCGATAGTCTGCGCCGGCGTGCAACTGCGCCAGCGACCGCGCCGTCTGCCCGAGCAGCTCTGCAGCCTCGACGATATCCTCTGCAAACTCTGGGTCGTAACAGCAAGGGATGGTCCAGCGTACGGCGGTTTGCGAGTCGCAAGGGTTCGCCTGGCCGGAATCGATGAGACCTTGGATCGCCGCAATCAGCGCGTCCCGCGAAATCTCGAGCGGTTCGTAGCGCAGGAAGAGCGCACGATAGGTAGGCGTCGTTTCGCGCAGGCCCGCCAGCGCCGAGGCGTGAAGACGTTCGTCGAGCGCCAGTACGCGCGCATTGATTGCGGGATCGACGCTGTCGCCAAACTCTACTGACAGCGCCGCCTCGCCGCAGTCGAGAAAGCGCGGCGTCTCATATTCCATTGCGGTCAGGCTCCTGCGAAGGCGCGCAGCTTCCAGCCCTCGCGTTCGAGCGATCCTCGCAAACGACGCGCCATTTCAACGGCGAGCGGCGCGTCGCCATGAACGCAGATCGAATCGATCTCGGTAGGCAAAAGCTTGCCGCTGACGGTCCTTAAGCCGCCGTTCGCGAGCATGTCGCGCATACGGGCGCAGGCTCTTTCAATATCCTCAATAACCGCGCCTTCTTGCGATCTCGGCTGCAGCCGCCCGTCGTCCAAATAGGCGCGGTCGGCGAAGATTTCGTTGACGACGCGCAAGCCTGCGCGTGCGCCGGCGCGCGTCTGCTCGGATAGCGCGATCGCCAGCAATGCGAGCGACGAGTCGACGCCGCCGACGGCCCGGGCGATCGCGTTCGCAACATCGGCGTCGCGCTCGGCAATATTGGCGAGCGCACCATGCGCCTTCACATGCGTAATCCGATGCCCGCTCAGAACCGCGAGCGCCTGCGCCGCCCCAAGCTGATAGGCGACGGCGCGTTCGATCTCCCGTGCATTCATCGGCAATGCGCGCCGGCCAAACCCCGCGAGATCGGGAAAGGCCACATGGGCGCCGACGGCGACTAGCTTTTCCTTGGCGCGCGCAAATGTCGTCGCCATGATGTCGGGGTCGCCGGCGTGGAAACCGCAGGCGACATTCGCGCTCGTCACAATGTCGAGCATGGCGTCATCATCGCCCATGCGCCAATGGCCGAAGCCTTCCCCGAGATCGGCGTTAAGATCGATGGCGCGGGACACGGGGGTCATGCAGAATGCGAGTCGCCTCTCATCGTGGCCCGTCAGATTGGAGCAACTGCGCCGCGTCGGCAATGCGCGGCGCTCGACTGATCCGGCCCGGCCAAGATCGGCGCAAACCCGCACAAATAGGGCGTAGCGGCGCTTGACAAAGACTGTCCCCTTTGGTGAAGCTGTATCGCGGCGAAGCCGGAAAAAAGAGCCACTGGCTGGCGCAACGTGGGAGGAAAATATGCAGTATCTGATCCCGGGACTCATGCTCGCTATCGTCATCGGCGGCGCTCTCGTCGCGATGCGGATGGGCAAGTAAGTTCAAGAAATCAGGACGTTTTACGTCCAATACGGTCCGTTGGCGGGCAGCAGCCCAGCGTAAACGCTGGCGTTATTGCGCCAACGGACTGAGCTGATCAGCTTCAGCTCTTCTTTCGCCGAGCGGCGACAATATTTCCTGATCCATAGAATGGTCGGCTTACTCCGCCGCGAGAACCTGCGGCGGCGGGAAAGCGATTTCGATCAGCGTGCCTTCATTGCGACGGCTCTCGATGCTGAAGGAGGCGTGGTTCGCCTCGATAAGAGCCTTCGTTAGTGGCAATCCAAGCCCCGTGCCGCTCGCCCCGCGCGAAGCGTCCACCTGTCGGAACGGCTCCAAGGCGGTTGCGACATCCTCCTCCGACATGCCAATGCCGGTGTCCTTGACTCGAATGATGACAGAGCCGGCGTCATTCAGCGCGCTTGAAATGATGACCTGTCCGCCCGGCTCGTTGAACTTTACCGCGTTCGACAGAAGATTGAGAAGGATCTGCTTGAGTGAGCGCGCGTCGGCGCATAGCGACGGCAGTCCCGGCGCAAGCGCGAGCCGTATGACGACGCGCCCCTGATTGGCCTGCGCCTGCATAATCGATGCGCATTCGGCGATGACTGCATTGGCGTCGACGCGCGCGAAGGAAAGCTCCATCTTCCCCGCTTCGATCTTGGAGAGATCCAGAAGATCGTTAACGAGCGACAAGACATGCGCGCCGGAGGCGTGCATGTCTTTCAAATATTCCTTGTAACGCGGAGAGCCGAGCGGCCCGAGACGTTCCTCCATCATTACTTCGGCAAAGCCGATGATGGCGTTCAGCGGCGTGCGAATCTCGTGTGAGACGCGGGTGAGAAAATCTGATTTCGCCGCATTGGCGCTTTCGGCGGCGAACCGCGCCGCTTCAATCGCGCGCTCGTCTGAAGAAGCGTCCTCTCGTAGTTCGACGGAAACAAGAATCGTCGGCTTTCCTTCAACCGGAAGCTGGCGCAGCGTGAGGTCGAGGGGGAAGCCGCCGCCCCGCGGCGACATTATTAGCGGAAGCCGCGCGCTCGCGTCCTGGCGAAAAGCGGTAAGATGCTGCGCCAAGGTTTGCGCGTCGGAGGGGCTAAGAACAGACACGAGGTTGCGGTTCACAAGCGTTTTGACATCGGCGCCAAAGCAGGCTGCAAATTGAGCGTTAGCTCTGATGATCGTCGCATCCACGGCCATAATCGCCAGCGGCGCGCGAGAAAGATCGAAGGCCCCGCTAAGCAGCGCATTCTCCGACTTCGCGCGCGCAAGTTTTTCTTCAAGCGCTCGGGCGAGCGCCAAAGCGCTTTGCTCAGGACCCCGCGCGATAAGTTCGCGGTTGCTCCCGAACGTCGTCGCCGGTTGGCGGTCGGCATCCCCGGCGGCGTCCGCTTGGGAAAGGACAGAACTGCCTTCCTTGAGCGCACGCGCGATTTCGTCGAAAGCCAGGCGTTCGCTTGAGCTGAGCGCTTCCGCTGCATCGGAAGCGACGCGCGTGGACGAAGGCGCGCGCAACATAATGACGTTATCAGCCGGCAAGTCCGGGGGGTTCTCGTGCTGAGACCCGGCTGCCGCCACTGGCGCCGCCACGCGAGCGCGGTCGAGATGCAGGACGCCATATCCCTGATAACCGAAAAACCCTTGCGCCGAATTCCTCAGCGGCAGAGCGCCGAGAGTCGTCGGCACGTATCCACCTTCTAACGGCCACTCGACCTCTACCCCGCTCCATGCTCGGTGCGAGGCGACGGCGCGCGCGAACGCGGGATCGAGAGCGAACGCCTGAGACGCATCCTTCACTGAGCGGCCTAAGATGTCGGCGGCGGCTTCACCGAGAACGTCGGCGAGCGCGTGGCTCACATCGATGAAGCGCCCCTCCGCATCCGTCCTCCAAAGAAATCGCGGCGCACGGGCGCCGTGTCGGGCCGCAAGACGACGCCGAAGCTCCGCCGTTTCTTCGCTGATGGCGTCCGCGGCCGCAGTCGGGCGCTGATCATCGGCGGGCGCATCCGGCCGCACCCCCAGCGCGGCGATGAGAAAATAGCCGCCGCTTTCCTCCCCGAGGGTCCGGCAAAGAACAGTGACGATCTGCGCCTGCCCCAAAAAGCGCACGCGCAAACGCTCCAGGCGTAGGGCGGAGCTCTCACGTAGCGCCGAGATAACCTCAACCAATCGCCGAGAGCCCGGATCATCGCCGCGAAACAGGAGATCGCCCATTCGTGCTGCGTCTTCGCCAAAGAGGACGCGAGCCGGATCGTTCATAAAGGCGACGCGGAGCGGATCGCCACTTGCGACGATGACGGGCGCGCCGGAGGCGTCAAGGGCGGAAAATGCAGCGTCCGCGGCGACGCAAGCAGCTGCGCGCGCGCCCTCTTCGAGCTCCTGCTGCGAATCGCCCATTTGCCTACCGCCTCTGCCTGACGGTCTCGTTCGCCGCGTTGTTAGGCGTCTCGTCGGCTCAACGCTCACGGAAACGCCATCAAGTTAATCGCGGCCTTACGGGAGGTCTATGAGCGTTGAACGGATTTCGACGCATTTCTCCGATAAAGGGTGAATTGTTCCTGCTGCGGCGCACAAATTTATTGCATTGCAGCATAAAATGAGTCAGGATGGCTCGACTCGCCGGATCGTCGTTTGGGCTGGGCGCTCCGCGAGTGGTGATGTGGTTTAGTGCGGCGATAGTTTCTTTTTCACGGCACGGAGGTGCGCCATGGTCGAATCGATCTACCAAATTCCTACGGAAGTCCGCGATTTCGCTGAAAAAAGCGTCGAACAGGCGCGCAAGGCTTTTGAAGGTTTCGCAGGAGCGGCGCAGAAGGCGCTCGACACTTCTGCCGATGTTCCGTTTGGGCTGCAGAGCGCTAAGGACGTCAGCACAAAGGCTCTGTCCTTCGCCGAAGCCAATGTCAACGCGGCCTTCGATCTCGCTCAGAAACTCGTCCACGCCAAGGATCCGCAGGAAGTTTTCAAGCTTCAGTCGGAGTTCGTGCAGGCGCAGCTAAAGACGATCCAAGAGCAGACCAAGGAGCTTGGCGCGACCTTCCAGCGCTCGACGAAGTCCTAACTGGGAGAAGTTCAATGGCCAATCCGCAGAACAGTCCCCCCAAGTCCAAGCTTCCGGAAACCAAACGCGCGGCTTCTGTGGAGACGGACGCGGCTCCCCTGGCGAGCGGAGCTGTCAGCGCCGAGCCGGCGCCGGTTATAATCGAAGTGCAGAAGCCGTCGATTGCGTCGGCTCCGTCAACAGCCCTTGCGGTCGCCGTAGAAATAAAGTCGGCGGGCGCCGAGGAATTTGACCCGGCGATCTGGTCGCAGAAGTCCATCGACCTTTGGGCCGAGAACGCCACCGCAGTTCTCGACTTCGCGGAACGGCTCGCCAAGGCCAAAACGCTCGACGAAGTTACAAATCTTCAGTCGCATTTCATGAGCGAACGGTTCGATACGCTGCTGCGTCATTCGAACGAACTGTTCTCGCTCGCGCAACGTATGTTGACTGTCTCCATCGCGCCGCTCTACGGCGCGCGTGCTGCGTAAGCGTTAATAGTCGCGTGTGAAGAGCGTCGCGGCGAGAACCGCGACGCTCTCTCCATTTTACAGCGTCGCTACGATCATGGCGCGCAACTCCGGCGTGACTTCCGGCATGACGCCGGTCCAATCGCGAAACGCCGGGCGCGCCTGATGAAGCAACATGCCAAGCCCGTCGACGGGCGTTGCGCCATGTTTGCGGGCGGCCGCCAATAACGGCGTCTCCAAAGGCGCATAAACAATATCGGCGACGAGCGCCGATCGCGGCAATTCGGCGAGAGATAGATCGAGCGGCGGCTGGCCGATCATTCCCTGACTGGTCGCGTTGACGACTAGTCCTGCCCCCGCGAGCCCCGCTTCACGTTCGTCCCACGGAAGCGCCGCCACGCGCGGCCCGAAGTCGGCGGCAAGAATTTCGGCCCGCGCCAAAGTGCGGTTGAACAAACGAATCTCTCGCGCGCCCGCCTCGAGCAACCCGTCGACGATCGCGCGGGCGCCGCCGCCAGCGCCGATGATGACGCAAGGCGCGCTTTCGGCCCGCCAAAATGGCGCGGCCTCGCGTAGAGAGGCGACGAAGCCATAGCCATCATAGTTGTGTCCGATCAGCACGCCGTCCCTTTCGACAACGACGCAATTGACGGCGCCGATCCGCGCCGCCGACTCGTCCACACGATCGAGAAACTGAAGCGCCGTCTCCTTGTGCGGAATGGTGAGATTGCAACCGGCGAAACCGAGCGCTGGCATGGCGCGCAACGCCGCCTCGAGCCGTCCGGGTTCGACCGGCAGCGGCGCATAGCAGCCTTCGACGCCATATTGCGCGAACCAGTAATTATGAATCTTCGGCGAGCGCGAATGCGCGATCGGCCAGCCCATAACTCCGGCGAGAACAAAGCGGTGGCTGTTGGTCACGTCATCGTCTCCCGATCACGCGTCAGGAGCGACGGAAAATCCGGCGCCGCAGAATTCGACGAGCGCCGCTTCATCAGCCAGTTCTTCTCGCACCGCGTCGACTCGCGCAAGCCTTGGACCACGCCGCGCCGCCGAGATCAACGCTTCGAGCGCCGGACGCGGTCCTGAGGCGATCGCCTCCACGGCGCCGTCACGCCTATTGCGCGCCCACCCCGTGAGATCGAGCGCAAGGGCCTCGCGAACGAGAAAGGCGCGATAACCGACGCCCTGCACGCGGCCCTCAATGAACAGGCGGATGATTTCCCGATTGCTCATGGTTCAACCGCAATATTGTCGATAAGCCGCGTGGCGCCGAGCTTCGCCGCCGCGAGCAGACGAATCGGACCGTCGTCGAGAGTTTCGACGGAGGCGAGCGTCTCCGCATTGCGGGCTTCGAGATAGTCGACGTCAAAGCCCGCTTCGGCAAGCGCGGCGCGCGCATTGGCCGTTGTGGCGCCCATGTCGTCGCCGTTAAGGATGCGGCGCGCCGCTTCTCTCAACGCGGCGCAAAGTTCCTTTGCGCGCTCGCGCTCCTCGGGCGAGAGATAGACGTTGCGCGAAGACATGGCGAGGCCGTCCGCCTCGCGCAACGTCGGCGCGCCGAGAATTTCAGTCGCGATGTCGAGATCGCGCGCGAGCCGCTTGATCACCATGAGCTGCTGATAGTCCTTCTCGCCGAAGACCGCGACGTCGGCATGCGCTTGGTTGAGCAGTTTCGTCACCACCGTCGCGACGCCGGAAAAATGCGTCGGTCGAAATCGGTCTTCGAGATCGGCGCGCGCGGGCCCGTCCATCATAACCTTCGTCGCAAATCCCGGCGGATAGATTTCTTCGACCGAAGGCGCGAAGACGAGATCAGTGACGACGCTCGAAAGCTTCTCGACATCTGCCGCAAGCGTGCGGGGATAGCGCGCGAAATCTTCATTCGGGCCGAACTGCGCCGGGTTGACAAAGATGGTGACGATGACGCGGTCAGCCACGCGACGCGCCGCCTCCACAAGCGACAAATGGCCTGCATGGAGCGCGCCCATCGTCGGCACAAGCCCGATGCGCTCGCCGGCGTCGCGATGCGCGCGAACATAACGGCGCAGTTCGTCGATCGCGCCGATGACAGGAACTTGCGCATTCATGGACGGCGCCCTGATTGGTGGATGGAAAGCAGACCGGAGAGATAGTCAATATAGTCGCCGGGCAGCGCCTGCGCGCGCGCCGCGGCGATGACGCCATCGAAATAGCCACGAGGCGCCGCGCCGAGGTCCGGCCGCGCGCCGACATAGGTCAGCGCGCGGACCGAGCCGAATGGTTTGCGCAGGATGGGGAAGTTTTTCTTGGCGTAAAGTCCGCGAGTGACATCTTCGTAGCGATCAAGCGCCGCGACATCACCGACCGCGACGTCCCACAGCACGCCGTGAACGCTCATGCGGCGGTCCGGCGCGACGCTGACAAAGCCCGAAGCCATGAGAATCGTCCTATAACCCGCAAGCCGCCCTCGCCCGACGAGCCGCGATCGCGGACAGCGCGCCGCCATTGCAGAGGCGTCCATGTTTGAGCCATAGGCGAAATAGAGCGGCACGCGCAAATCCCGGTCGCGAAAAGTGCGACGCGTGCTATATCACGTCCGACGCGGAAGGGTGGCCGAGCGGTTTAAGGCACCGGTCTTGAAAACCGGCGTGGGGGCAACTCCACCGTGGGTTCGAATCCCACCCCTTCCGCCAATCTGCGCCCCTGTGCGTGGCATCGCCATCATAGTTGTTGAAGCTGAGCCAGACGGCGCTCTACTTCTTCCTCCGCTGCCGCGATATTAGCGTTGCAGGCATCGAGATCGACCATCATGTTAAGCGGGAGATATGCGTCCAGCCGCGATAGCAGTGCGCCGGTGTCCGCGTTCCACATCTGCAATTCGCCGTTCAGCATATAATCTCGGAAAAAGCGCTGGATCTCGCGCCGGTGCTCAGCCGCGGCGACCGAGCCGTCCTCGTGAATATATAGCCCGTTGAAAAGATCAAACTTTAGCCGCTCTTCCGTTAGCGCCAGCCGAAAATGTATCTGCACGAGGCTATCTGTCGATTTGTAAACCATCGACAGTTCCTGACCCTGCTGCTCGATACGCTCCGGGATCATCTTCTCCAGTGGCCCGTAGGACGAACATTCGCGCAACCGCACGTGAATGGGCGGTAGATCGAGCATTTGGTCAGTCTGAGGCTCCTCTCCGGCGTAAATGGCCGCAATCAATGGCTGGCCTAGCACATCCTTCCAGCCGCGCAACTCGTAGAGATGCTTAGCGTATTCGGTCGACGGCGTATCGATGCCAAAGCGTTCCTCGATTGCCCGGATGGCCAATTCGCGCACGAGCGGGAGTTCGCCATAAAGCCGAAGCGCGTCACGCGGATCGTCGGGATTGATGATCGGCTGACCCGTAGCGTGCGCAATCGCGCAGCGCCCTGATGCAAACAGGTGGCGGCCAATATCCGTGATGCCCTGGGCCGCGACGGTCGCCAACGCCTCCTGCACACCGAAGCCGTTCAATGACCGGAGCGTCGCTTCCATCCAATCGGTGCGGACACGCCCGTCGGGATAAGCAAGTTCAAGAATTCGCCAAAGCGACAGGAAGGCGTAGCCGTAATGGTTAAGGCTACGGGCTTCACGCATCAGCGCTAGGGCTATCCGAGGTGACTCCTCTTCCGGACAAATGACCTCGGTGAAATCGAACTCACCGCGGATCGCAAATCCCACGTTTTTATTAAGGCCCATCATACGCGGCAGGTTGCCGCCAGTTCGATACGCAACGGCAATACCCGCATTCTCCCGCCAAGAAAGAACGCTCAGAAACCGGTACAGAATGCTTTCCGCTTCCTGTTGCGTCATCTCCGGTGGATGATTGATCGCCACTCCCGGATAGTCCTCAAGCGTGATTGGAATGATCCAAACGCGGTGATCGGCAAATCTCAACGATTGGGGACGGACCGGCCATGTGACGTCAGGTTGGATATTCAAGCAAACCCACTGGCCATGCACCAGCAGATCTGGCGCAGCATCGAACATGGCTCGCCGGCTCGTGATCTCGACCGGCAGCGGATATCCTAGTGCGTCGCGCATACCCGCAAGCCTAGTCTACTGCCGTTCTGTGGGAAAGACGGCTTCGGGTCTTTACAATCGCCGAGTTGTACGACGTTGATGAGGTCGCGTTGCAAAGGTCATTTTCGTGGGTCGCTAGCCCCCAGTTTGTCTGACGGCCGATTGTTCCTCGGAGCTCAAAGCCGAAGGGATTGCTCAGAGCAAATATAAATCCAGCGCGCCAGACAGGCGCGTCCGATATTGTTCAAGCCGCGCCCGGTCTCTTTCTTCGGCGGCCCGCTCCACATAGGGCGCGTAATTGATGAGATTGATCGCCTTAATGAGCGGCGCGATTTCGCGAATTTTATTCTCGTTCATGCCGTAGCCCATCAGAAATTCCTGCTTGGCGTCGACTGACAAATCATGGAGCGCGACCGAAAGATCCCAATAGAGGGCGACGTTGGAGGCGCAGCACTCCCAGTCAATCACGGCCGTAATCACGCCAGCATCGTCAGCGACGACGTTCTTAGCTGGCAGCGCTTGAGCTAACGGGTGATAGCCGCCTCCAGCCTCCAGCCGACGCCCGACGCCATGAAAGGCACCGCCGCTTGCGGCAGCCGATTAGACCGTCGCGCGTGGCGTTGAACTGAGCAGCTGGAAAAGAGCGTCCAGAATCGGTCGCTGCCCCTTGGTGATTTTGCGCGCAGCCTTTTCAGCGTCGAACCATTCCGCGCGGTCCGCCTCTGGGAAATCTTCGAAACGCGCGGACTTCGGCGGCCACTCCATTCGGAATGTGTTGCTCTTGAACGACGCGAGATCGAAATCGCCCTCGAGCGCCCATACGATCAGCAGCTTGCCGCTCGGCTGACGAAATTCGCCGAGTTCGATGAAGACGCCGTGAGGCGTCGTTCCAGTCTCCTCCAGAAATTCGCGCTTGGCGGCCGACAGAGGCTCCTCGCCCTCCTCAAACAGTCCTTTCGGAATCGACCAGGCGCCCTCGTCCTTGCGCCGCCAATAGGGACCGCCCGGATGGATCAGGAGAACCTGCGCCAAACCATGGATATGGCGAAACAACAGAATTCCGGCGCTCCGCTTGGTCATTTCGAGCTGTTCTCGCAGGTAAGGCTGCTGCGACTTCGTGACGATGAGCGGAAACATAAGGACTCACGACCACGCATGCAGCTTTGCGAGCCGGGCGAATTTCTTGGAGTGGTGGCGTTCCATACGGACGAGCACATCCTGCAGGAAACGCACGCCTTGTGGCAGATAGTCGCCTTTGTTGAGCATGACGCAATCTGCGCGCTGCGCCATCGCCGCGTCGGTGGTCTCGGCCCGGCTGGCCACGCCTTCATGGACGAGTTGGTCAAGAACTTGGGTCGCCCAGATCACGGGCGCATGCGCGGCCTCGCACAGCCACAGAATTTCCTCCTGCATCTCAGAGAGGCGCGCGAAGCCGACCTCGACCGCAAGATCGCCACGCGCGATCATCACGGCTGTCGGATGCCGGGCCGCAGACTGGACGATCAGGCGTGGGAGGTTACGGATTGCAAGCGGCGTTTCGATCTTGAGGACAAGCGTTTGTGCAGGTTTTTCCCCACGCCGCGAGGCGAGTTCTGCTTGCAGCTGGAGGACGTCTTCGACACGTTGAACGAATGAAAAGCCGACCAGATCCGCCGAATGGGCGACGAAGTCGAGGTCAACCAAATCCTTGGACGTCAGCGGCGAAAGCTTTAGGTCGATCGAAGGGAAATTCACGCCTTTAGCGGGTTTCAGCCGCGGGCCCTTCTCCCGAGCTGCGATGATTTCGAGCTCCGCGCCCTCTTCATTCACAGCGACGATCCGACCCGTCGCCTTGCCGTCGTCGAAAGATATCTCCGCGTCGGGCCGCAATTGCGCAATGACCTGCGGAAAATTGACCGAGAAAGCCAGGGACCCGCTGCGCCGGTTGAGATGGGGGACAAGACGCAGACGCTCTCCCACATGTAAGCGATATTTCTCCGGCGCGTGTACGGCCTCTATTCGCAGCTTCGGCCCTGCGATGTCCATCATGACCATACAAGTTCGGCCAAGACGCCGTGAAGCGGCGCGGACATTGTCGACCATCCGGTTCCAGGCGACAGCATCATCATGCGCGCAGTTGATGCGGGCGCAATCCATGCCGGCGTCGAGCAGGGCCGAGACGAGGCCCAAATCCGCGGCGGCTTCGCTGGGCAGCGTCACCATGATGCGAGAGTGGCGCGCGCCGTTACTTTCTCCGAACATCTGATCGCAGCAACGATTCAGCACATCCTCGCCGGCGCGCATCGCGTTGACCGGCGGATATTCCGCTTGTTCGCCGCACAGTCTGCAGAGGGTCGCCAGCAGCGCGTTGAGAGCAGGCATAACATCCGCTTCGCTGCGGCCGAGCGAGGAAAGGCCATAAGCGGCGAGGCGCAATTGAAGCGCCAACAAATCGTGGCTGCGGAGAGCGAGATAATAGGCCAGATTGCACGCCCCCTCCCCTGTCACGCCCCACTCCAGAAGGCGCGCCTCGCCTTGGCGCAACACAGCGTCACGCAGCAACGCGACGTCATCTCGAAGTTCGCGGAGCTCGACTATCGCGTCTTCGGTTTTCAATTCATCACCGGCTCTTGTCGCATCCTGCCATGAGAGTCTTACTCGCGGTTCCACCAGCCGCCGCCAAGCGCCATGAAAAGCGCCGCCGTGTCGGCGAGACGCGTCGCTTCAGCCTGCACGCGCAATAGCGAGGCCGAGAAATAGAGTCGCTGCGCAGTGAACACGGCGATCTGAGAGACCTGTCCATACTTCAATTGCATGCGCACGATATCAAGGCTGCGTTTGGCGGCGTCTTCGCTCTTACGCGCGGTTTCGACCGCCTTGGCGTCCGACTGCAAGGAACGCAGCGCGTCAGTGACATTCTGGAACGCATTAACGACCGTGCTGCGATATTGCGCATCAGCCTGCTCCAGAGCCGCGACGGCCGAACGTTCCTTGTTCAATAGCGTCATGCCGTCGAAAAGCGGCTGCGCGGCGTTCGCGGCGAGCGTGTACAAGCCTGTTCCCGGGGCGAAGAGCTGCGCGACATGAAAGGCGCTCACGCCCAGATTGGCGGAGAGCGTGATGTTCGGCAACCGAGCGGCGCGGGCGACGCCGACAGCGGCGGTCGCGGCATGCAGATTGGCTTCCGCTGCGCGAATGTCGGGACGTTGCTCGACAAGCATCGAGGGCACGCTCACCGGAACTGTCACCGGCAGCTTCAGTTGAGTGAGGTTGAATTTCTGCTCGATCTCTTCGAAGGAAAGACGGCCGGCCAGAGCGGTCAGAAGGTCGCGCTGCAGCGCGAGCTGCTTTTCGAGCGGCGGCAGGGCCTGCTCGGCCTGCGCGAGCGCCGCCTCCTGGGCGACGACATCCGCCTTGGCGATCGAGCCGAAGGAATATTGTCGCTTCAGGATTTCAAGGGAGTCCTTCAGGATCGCAATGATGTTTTTTGTCGCCTCGATCTGTCCGCGGATCGAAGCTTCCTGAATGGCCGCGACGACGACATTGGACGTGAGCGCCAGACGCGCCGCCTCTATCTGGAACGCCGCCTGTTCGGTTTGCGCCTCGAGCGACTCGATGTTCCGCCGGTTCAGCCCCCAAATGTCCGGCGCATAGCTAATCGAAAGCTGTTTCAAGAAAAGGCCGTAAGGCGCGTTTGGATTGGTCGTCGCGAGGCTCGGGGTCGGTTGTCCGGTGACAATGTTGTAGGGGCTTGGAAAGTACTGGTTGAAGATCGACTGGTTAATTGCGCCGAGCGCCCGATTGTTCGACTGCAGGTTTTGGCTTTCGTTGGCGAGGATCCCGACCTGGGGCAGGAGCACGCCCCTCTGCGCTTCGGCGGTGAAATAGGCGATGCGAATCCCCGCCTCCGCCGCCTCGAGCGAAGGATTACGATCGAGCGCTTCGCGAACCAACGTGTCGAGAGGCTTTGACCGAAAGAGCGTCCACCAATCCTCCGGGATGTCGCGTCCCTCGGCAAAATGCTGGCCCAGACCTGGGGAGGCTGTTTTTTCCGGAGTAAAGTGCGGCGCCTCCGGCGCCGGCGGCTGAACAAAATCGGGACCGACCAAACAGCCCGAGAGCGTCGCCGCGAGCCCTGCAAGCGCCGCCGCGCGCAGCACTGGCGCGGCGACGGCTTTTTGCCTGCATCTATGGCTCTTCTCGCTCATAAGCTAGCTGTCAGACCCGGAGGATCTCGTTGGCGCTGCCGCTCATGCGCCCTTCCATAAAACGTTCTATGACAAAATGCAGCGTCGGGATAATGAAGAGGATCAAACCGGTCGCCGCCAACAGCCCCCCGACGATCACCGTGCCGAGGCCGCGCTGAACGTCGCTGCCGACGCCTGTCGCGAGCGCCGCAGGCAGCATGCCCACCATCGGCACCGCGGACGTCATCAGCACAGAGCGGAAGCGCTCCGCTGCGCCTTCAAGAACCTGATCGCGAAAGTTCGCGCGCTCATCACCGACAATCTCGTCGCTCGCCTCCATGCCCGGTCGTCGCGCGCGCGCTGAGGCGACATGCACCGCGGTAACGCGATTGAGATGCGACACCATGATAATTCCGTTTTGCACGGCGACGCCAAAAAGCGCCAAGAATCCCACGCCCGTCGCAACATTGAGCGTCTCGCGCGTCACGATCAGCAAGATCAGGCCGCCGAGCGCCGAGAGCGGCACCACGCCGAGGATGAGCAGCGCGTTTCTTAGCTTGGCGAAGCCGATGTAAAGGATCAGCAGCATCAGCAGCAGCACGACGCCGACGATGATCGTCAGCCGCGCCTGCGCGCGTTGTTGATTTTCAAATTTTCCGCTCCAAACGATGGCGTTGGCCTGCTTGTCGTATGAAACGGTCTCCGCGACTTTCTTTTGCGCCTCGGCGAGATATGAGCTGAGATCGCGGTCGGCATAGTCGAGGCGAACGGTAAGCACGCGTTTCGTCTTCTCGTGCGAAATGGCGCTTTCTCCGTTCTGCAATGAGATTTTTGATATCGCCGACAAGGGTATCTGTGCGCCCAAGGAAGTTTTCACCAAAAGATCGCTGAGCTCTTCCGGACTGCTGCGCGACTGAAGCGGGAAGCGCACCGTCATGTCGTAGCTGCGATCGTTCACATAGATTTGTCCGATGGAGGCGCCGCCGACTCCGATCTGGATCATATTCGAAACGTCGGAAACATTGATGCCGTAGCGCGCGGCTGCGGCGCGATCGATGTGGAAGGCAATCTGCGGAATCGGCGGCTCCTGGACGATCGATGTCTGAGTCGTGCCTTTCACCGTCTTCAGAGCGGCGACGACCTCGTTGCCAATACGACGGGTCTCCTTGAGGTCCTCGCCAAAAATCTTGACCACCATCGCACTGTGCGCGCCGCTGACGAGATCATTGACGTTGTCGATGATCGGCTGGCTTACGCCGATATCCATTCCTGGAAGCTGATTGAGGCGCTTGGTCAGCTTTGCGATGAACTGTTCCTTCGTCTCATGTTCGGGCCACGAGTCGTAGCGGTTGAGGCCTATGGGCGCTTCGATATGACTCGTCGTCCAGGGATCCGTGCGATCATCGTTCCGGCCGATCTGGGTGATGACGTAGGAGACCTCAGGAAACTCCATGACGGCGCTGCGCAAATCGCTCGCCATATCGGACGCTTTCTCGAAGGATATGCCGCTCGGCATCTGCACCTGCAGCCAAAGCGAGCCTTCATCGAGATTGGGCAGAAAGTCGCGGCCCACCGTTCCGCCGGCCACGACGACGCCCCAAATCGCGAGCGCCGTCGTAACGTAGATGATCGCTGGCTGCTCCAGGCAACGATAGAGCGCTTCCTTGTAGCGCTTTTCCATCCATTCGAGCACGCGATTGTGAAAGGGCTTCGATGGATAGCGCAGCGCCATATAGGCGAGGCCGGGCACGAGCATCAGCGTGCATAGCAGGGCCCCGATGAGAGCGTAGGCGATCGTGTAGGCGACGGGCGCAAAGAGTCTGGCCTCGACGCGCTCCAATCCCAAGAGCGGCACATAACCGGCGATGATGATGACTGTGGCGAAGAAGATCGGCCGCACCACCTGGCCGACGACGAATTGAACGTCAACGACTTGAAGCTCGCGGTCGGGGTTGTGCTCTCGCAGTCTGAGAATCGATTCCGTTACGATGATCGCGCCATCGACGATAATGCCGAAGTCGATCGAGCCAAGGGATAGAAGATTCGCTGGCAGCTTGGTGAAATTCATCAGGATAAAGGCAAAGGCCAGAGACAGCGGAATCGTCCCCGCAACGACGAGCGAGCTGCGCGGGCTGCCGAGAAAAAGCATCAAGACAACGACGACGAGGACAATGCCCTCCGTCACGGTATGCGCCACCTTCGAGACCGTGAGTTGAACGAGTTCGTTGCGGTCCATGTAGGGGACGATTTTCACCTCTTGCGGCGCGAGTTGAGCATTCAGCTCATCAATTCTGTCATGCACCGACTTCAAAACGACCGTGGCGTTGTCGCCTTTCAGCATTTGCACGACGCCCTGAATGGCGTTCGAGTTGTAATCCTTGCCGAGCATGCCTTCGCGCTCTTGTGCGCTGTAGCGTGGCGTCCCGACGTCTTTGGTCAGCACGGGCACGCCGCCATGCTCGGCGATGACGATATTTCCAAGGTCCTCCTTAGTGCGGACAAGGCCGATGCTGCGAATGACATAAGATTGTTCGCCCCGCGTGATGCGGCTGCCGCCGGCGCTGGCGCTGTTTGCGACGATGGAGTTGGTGACGTCTGTCAATCCAAGCCCGTAGCGCTGCATCGCGACCGGATCGAGCTGAAGCTGAAACTGACGCGTGACGCCGCCGAAATTGGCGACGCTTGCGACGCCGGGGACCTGATTGAGCGCAGGGATGACAATCCAGCGCTGGATTTCCGACAACTCCTCGATATTTTTCGCGTCGGATTCCAGAGTGTATCTGAGAATTTCGCCGGTCGGACCGGTTAGCGGACCGAGCGCGGGTTGAATATTGGCAGGCAGCGAGACGAGCGCGAGGCGTTCCAACACGCGTTGGCGGGCCCAGTAGTCCTCAACGCCGTCCTTAAACACCATCGTGATCAGCGACAGCGCGAAGGTGCTCGTCGAGCGGATGGTGAGAAGTCCCGGCGTGCTCGCGAGCGCGCGCTCCAAAGGCACGGTAATCTGCTGTTCAACCTCCTCGGCGGCCAGGCCCGTCGCCTTGGTCGTTACGATCACCGTCACGTCGCCAATCTCAGGATAGGCTTCGATCTTGAGCTGAGTCCATGAATAGACGCCAAACGCAAAGATGAGCGCTGTAGCCAGAGTTACGCCGACGCGGTGCTTGAGGCAGAACTCGACGATGCGCTCAATCATTCAAGAGGACCCCGCCGCGCACGACGATACGCTGGCCGGCGTTCAATCCCACAACGACCGTGCCGTCAGTGATGTCGGCTTCGGGCTGGACTGGCTTTCGCTCGAAGGTCCAAGGGGCGACTTCGACGAAAACGCTTGATGCGTCATTGACCATCATCAGCGCTGACCGTGGAACCACCACGCGTTGCGACGGCGGTGAGAAGAAGCGCACCGTCGCGAACATGTTCAGCTTGAACATGCCGTGCGGGTTGTCGAAGGCGATGCGCACTTTATTGCGGCGCGTATCCGCTTCGAGCAATTGGCTGATGATCTCGACCTTGCCAGGAAATACCTCGCGTGGATAGGCGACAAGCGAAACTTCCACCCGCTCGCCCTTTTGAACAAAGGCGAGATCCTTCTCTTGCACGTTGGCGATGACCCATATGCGATCGAGGTTGGAGATGGTCATCATCGGCGATGTTGTGTTGTCGATAAAGTCGCCGGGCGCGGTATCGAGCGCCGTGATCGTGCCATCGATCGGCGCGTTAAGGGTGATCTTACGCTGGCCGGTGAGTTTGCTGTTGTCGCCAATCACATCGAGCCGGGCTTCGGCGCGCTTCAATTCCGACGTCGCCTGCAGAAAGTCGTTCTGCGCTTGCTCGAGTTCTCTAAGCGCAAGACCGCCGGCTTTGTTCAATCCAGTGGCGCGATCCAAGGCGCTCTTGGTAAGCTTTGCGGAAGCGCGGGCCTTTTCGGCGTCGGCCACGGCCTGCGCCAGATCGCCCGAATCGATAGTCGCGAGCGGCTGGCCCCTCGTGACATTGTCGCCAAGCTCGACGTTTAGTTCGCTGACGCGCCCATTGACGGGCGCCAACACGCGAACCGTCCTGGCCGGATCGGCCTCGACTGTGCCGGGCACGACGCGACTGAGGCTGACGTTCCGGATTTCGACTGGGGCCACGGCAATATGGGCGCGATAGGGCGACCCATCAGGGATGAATATCGCCTTGCCCTTGCGCACGACCGGGGTCATGCGCCGCCCGTCCGCCGCCCTCCCTGTCTCGTCTCGGAAGAAACTCCCTTCCGGGCTCAGCCGATAAACGAGAGCTCCGACCAGGGCCAAAGCGCCAAAAACCGTCGCCGCAATGACAATTTGGCGTCGGCTCAAAGAGATGCGGCTCGCGAGACCCAACGCCTGTTTCACGTCCAAATTGCCGCCTAGCGGACGAATGCCAAAACCCAACGCTTACTCTCACGAGAGCGGCGGGATAATAAAGATGTTACTCTAAGGGCTGTGGAACGCGACTGAATAGTGACAGCTAACTGAATGCAAATATCTTAGAGTCCGTTTGAGAATGTCGTTCAATGAGCGATCCTTCGCAAGATGAGGCCGCCCATTGCGACGTGGATCATGGCTTTTGAGACGTCGATGCGCTTTTCATAGTCTCGCACGAGGCGCCGCCAGCG